>ERZ795060.314-NODE-314-length-69851-cov-7.094461_pt1 | contig 69851 bp, 56 predicted proteins | sample MGYA00375144_ERZ795060 | MGnify/ENA primary metagenome ERZ795060 (study PRJEB30189, sample SAMN05720157) | activated sludge metagenome | isolation source: anaerobic digester from wastewater treatment plant | place: Japan | collected 2015-05-15 ... | reverse complement strand
ATTCGCGTGGCTTATGAGGAACTCCAAGTCCTCAAGGCTGCGTAACATCAGTAAAATAATATACGTCGTGTTTGCCGAGGAGCGCGTGTGCGATCAACATAATATCCCGCGTAGTTTGCGCTCTCTAGCGCCGACCTGGCGCGCCGTCTGGCGTTTGAGAACGCCAGGCGCGCGCGGCCTCACGGAAATACGACTCGCCCGCGCAGGGCTTGCATAGCGTCGTTCCCTCTCGAATGATTTCGCGCTGGTTGATGATCTCCTCGCCGCAGGCTTCGCAGTTAACGCGCAGGCCCGCCCGCCCGATGATCTCCCTGATGGGGACGGTCAACTCGACGGTTTGCCAGTCGAACATCAAGTCGTCGGGGAGGCTCTGGTAGCCGATGAGTTGCGCTTCCCACCTGTTTTTCGCGGACGGGGCATAGTCCCGCGCCAGTTCGCGGATATTTGGGCGCGGGGCTATGCGGATAGTCTTTTCGGTGCGCGAGTCGACGAGCGTCGCGGCGACCTTGCCATAGTCCTCGACGCGGAGGGTGCGTCTGCCGACGTGGCAGCCGGTCGCGGCGGAGATCCCGTCCACGAAGCAGCCGTCCGTTTCGACGATGGCGACGAGGCGTTTGTCGGATTGGGGCAAAGGCAGGTCAAGCAGGAGTCCGGCCAAAAGTCCGAGGCGGGCGCCGAGTACCTGGCGCGGACAAACGCGCTGGTGGCGGGTCGCGCTTTGGGCGAGGATGTCGGTCAGGGTGGTCATGGGATTTTGTACACGGATTACGCGGATTTGACGGATTTTTTAAATTATTTCCCGCGTTTGTCCGTGAAATCCGTGTGCCGTATTACCGCCGAGCCTTGTTCCAAATCACGATCTGGTGTTCGCGCCAGAGATAGGAGAGCGGGTAGGCCAGCAGGTGTACCAGGCGCGTGAACGGCAGGAGCAGGGCAATGACGAAGCCGTTCAGAAAATGGAATTTCACCCAGAACGGGAGCGCGACTACCGAGGCGATGTTGGGCTGGAATTTGACGAGCGAGATCAGCCACGGGACGGCGGTGTGCAGGTACCAATCGGAGCCCCAGCGGTAGTAATAGGCGACCCAGAAGCCGAGGCCGATTTGCAGGAAGAGGAAGACCAGCAGTATCCAGTCGAGTTCCGAGGTGACGGCCCGGGCGCGGGCGTTGGTCATGCGGCGGTAAAACAGCAGGACGAGTCCGACCGTCGCCATGAGCGCGAGCGCAAGTCCCGTGATCTCAAGGATGTAGAGGCGGAGCTGGTTGGCGGTAAAGAGTCCCCATAGGCCGGGGAAGAGGAGCGCGGTCAGGTGTCCGAGCAGGATGGTGATCAGCCCATAGTGCCAGGGGACCGAGCCGAAGAACAAGACGCGGTTTTCGAGGAATTGCGACGACTGGCTGGAGTAGGAGTAGGGGTCGAAGAAAAAACGGTAGACGCTGACCACGATGGCGATGGCAAGCGCCGCATAGGGAAAGCCGACGAACAGGGCGGTATCGAACATGGGTTGCTCCTTTTATCGTTCCCTCATCCCCAGCCCTTCCCACAAGGGGGGGAAGGGCCCTCTCTCTTTGGGAGAGGGGTTAGGGGCGAGGGCTTTTATGCAGATTCCAACACGGTCAGGATTTGAAATTGATCTTGCAGGACGGAGCGCAGCGCCTCCAACACGCCATGGAACTGGGTGCGCTTCTCGGACTCTTCGCCAGCGTTAGTCAAACTGCCGGCCTGGCTGACTTCCGCGCTCTCCTCCTCGTCGAAGCCTTCGGACTTGGCGCGTCCCGTCATGCGGTCGAGGGTCGGAAGGAGCGCGTCGCGGGCGATCTCCTGCGTCTGGGTCTCGTCGCGGGCGGTGGCGAGGAAGTGCAGGATGACGGCCAGATGGTCGGGCAGTTCGGTGTCGGGAAAGGCGAAGTTGTCGGCGGCGTAACGCTGCTTCAATTCGACGAGAAAGATGCTGCGTTTGTACGTCTCGCCGAAGAGGTGGTAGCCCACGTACGGATGGCAGGCCGCGTCCAGGTCGAAGGTGCCGGTGTACACTTCTTCGAGTCGTCCGGGCGGGAGCGCGGCGGCGTAGTCGTAAAATTCCTTCAATTGCGCGGCGGATTGGGGATCTTCGTCACGCAAGAGTCCCTGCGCTTTGATGGCGGCCTGGAGCGTGCCGCCCGCGGGATATTCCAACATGCGGGCAAAGCATTGGTAGAGGCTTCGCATTTCGGTTTCGGTATACATCAGTGAGTCTCCGTGAAATTCTTTTTAAACACGAAGGTCACAAAGGGACACGAAGGAAATTCTTTTTCAACCTTTGTGTACTTCGTGTCCTTTGTGTTTTATCGCTTTAGAACTTCCTCTTCGCGATCTTGTTGCGGACGCCGAAGCCGGCTTCGCGTTTACGGTCGAGCGGCCTCTCCCACGCCTCCACCGCGGACTCGCGTCCGAGCGGCGGGACGACGAAGCGTTCTTCGTAGGTGGGGAGCGAAGTGAGGCGGAAGATGGCTTCCACTTCCTCTGCGTCCGTCTTGCCTTGCGCGAGAGCGGTATCCACTTCGGCCTGCTGGTAGCCTTTCACTTTTTGCGCGCGCTTGAAGATACGTACGGCGATTAGTTTGCGATATACCTGTTCCACCTCTTCCACGTTGCCGGCCGAGAACAGGCTCGCCATATACTTGATGGGCATGCGCGCCTTCTCCAGCGAGCTGAGCATGGCGGGCAGATTTTCCTGGTCCAGGCCTTCGATGTCGTAGTTGCCGTCTTTGGTCTTGGCGAGAACGGGCAGCATGGGCGGGACGTAGTAGAGCATGGGTAAGGTGCGGAATTCGGGATGAAGCGGAAGAGCGATCTGCCACTTCTTGACGAATTTATACACGGGCGAATTCTGCGCGGCGGCGATCATCGCGTCGGAAATCCCGTTCGCTTTCGCGGCGGCGATGATCTCCGGGTCGAACGGGTCCTGGATCATGTTCCGCTGCGCGGCGACCAAATCCTCGTCTGGGACGGAGGCGCATTGTTCGATCTGGTCGGCGTCGTAGAGCAGGACGCCCAAATAGCGGATACGTCCCACGCAGGAGTGGAAGCAGGCGGGGGGTTGTCCCGATTCGAGACGCGGGAAACATAGAATGCATTTTTCAGATTTGCCCGAAGACCAGTTGTAGTAGGTCTTCTTATAGGGGCAGCCCGAGATGCACATGCGCCAGGCGCGGCATTTTTCCTGCGAGATCAGCACGATGCCGTCTTCGCCGCGTTTGTAGATGGCGCCCGCCGGGCATGCCGCGACGCAGCCGGGGTTGAGACAATGATTGCAGATGCGCGGCAGGTAGAAGAAAACCACGCGCTCGATCTCGTTGAGTTGTTCGCGCTCGTCCTCGGTGAGTTTGTCCAGGTTGACGTCGTTGCTGGCGTAGAGCGGCGAGCCGCCCAGGTCGTCGTCCCAGTTGGGCCCCGCTTCGATGTTGTCCATCGGCTTGCCTGTGATCATCGAGACGGCGCGGGCGGTGGGCTGGTCGTCGCCCTCTGGCGCGTTGAAGAGATTCTCGTAATCGTATGTCCAGGGTTCGTAGTAGTCGTCAATCGTCGGGAGGGCCGGGTTGTAGAAGATGTTGGTCAGGCCTTCTGTGCGGTTGTGGAGACGGAGGTGGATCTTTCCGTCTTTGCCTTTCTCCCAGCCGCCTTTATATTTTCCCTGGTCTTCCCATTGGGTGGGATAGCCCGTGCCGGGCTTGGTCTCGACATTGTTCCACCACATGTATTCGGTGCCTTTGCGATCGGTCCAGATGTTTTTACAGGCGACGCTGCACGTGTGACAGCCGATGCACTTATCGAGATGGAAGACCATTGAAACGTGTGCGCGTATATCCATGAGGTTCTCCTTTGTTTTTTCCCTCATCCCCCGCCTTTCCCGCCAAAGGGGAAGGGGTAGGGTGAGGGAAAGCCTTTACCATTCCAATTTTTCCATCTTCCGCACGACGCAGTAGGTATCGCGCGTGAATACGCCGATGGGTCCCCAGTAGTTGAAGCCGTAGGTGAACTGGGCATAGCCGCCCGCCAGTTCGACGGGGTTGATGCGCGTGCGCGTCAGGCTGTTGTGTCCGCCGGCGCGCTTTCCGCCGCGCACCTGCGACTTGGGGATGAAGACCGTGCGCTCGACCGCATGATAGTACAGGCACGTCCCAGGCTGGACGCGGGAACTGACCGCGGCGCGCGTCACCACCACGCCGTTGTCGTTGTGGACTTCGACCCAGTCGTTATCCACGATGCCGACGCTCTCAGCTTCCTTGTCGTTGAGCCAGACCGGGTCCATGCCGCGCGAGAGAGTCAACATGCGGTGGTTGTCCTTGTAGGTCGAGTGGATGTTCCACTTGCCGTGCGGCGTGATATAGTTCAGGATCAGGCTCTGAGCGTCCACAGGGCTGTTCACGATGTCGCCGATCTTTTTCCAATCGTCTGGCTTTGCCACCAGTTTCGGCTTGAAGGTCGGCAGGTTTTCGCCGAAATCCATGTAATAGGGATGGTCAATGTAGAAGTGCTGGCGTCCCGTCAATGTGCGCCAGGGGACGCGGCGTTCCACGCTCAGGCACCAGGCCGCGTAGGCGCGCCCGTCGTTGACGATGCCCGACCAGCACGGGCTGACAAGCGTGCGCCGCACCTGCCGCGTCAGGTCGAAGAAGGTCATGCGCACGTCGCGGATGCCTTCGGCGAGGTCCGCCAGCGGCATCCCTACTCTTTCCTCTTCGTGCTTGAACGCCGCGTACGAGATTTCCCCGTTCGTTTCGGGCGCAAGGAAGAGCAGGACGTTTGCCGCGTCGAGCGCGTCTTCCACCGACGGGTATTTGTTCCCGCCCCATTCCACGCAGCGCATATGACGCGGGTCTGGCGAGCCGCCGACGGGGTTCTTCAACAACTCGTCGTAGAACTCCGCGACGGGAATGTGTACGCCGTTGCCGCTGATGCCGTCTGTGCGGATGTTCGGTCCCAGCGAGATGAATTTGTTATACAGGTTGGCGTAGTCGCGCTCCACCACGCGGAAGCGCGGCATGGTCTTGCCTGGGATGGGATCGCACTCGCCCGCGCGCCAGTCGCGCACCTCGGGCTGGGCGAGTTCGTCGGGCGTGTCGTGCATGAGCGGCGTCATGGCAATGTCTTTGACTGTTTCGGGGAAGACCTCGGGCGCGAGTTCGCTGACCTTCCTGGCGAAGGCTTTGAATATCTCCCAGTCAGTCTTTGATTCCCAAACGGGCGGGACGGCCTGCCCGAGCGGATGCACGAACGAGTGCAGGTCGGTGGAGTTCAGGTCGTTCTTCTCGTACCAGAACGCGGCCGGTAGGACGATGTCCGAATACAGCGCGGACGAATCCATGCGGAAGTTGAGGTCCACCACCAGGTCCATCTTGCCGCGCGGGGCCGGCTCGCGGAATTTGACGGTCTTGACTTTGTCTTTGGCGTGTTCCTCGGCGATGATGTTGTCGTGCGTGCCGAGATAATGACGGAGGAAGAACTCATGTCCCTTCGCGCTGGATTGGATGGCGTTGCCGCGCCACAGGATCCAGACGCGCGGCCAATTCTCTTCCGCGTCGGGGTCGTCCACCGCGAATTCGAGTTTGCCGTCCTGGAGTTGTTTCGCCGTCCACTTCGCCACATCTTCGGGGGTTTTTGCGCCGGCCGCCTCGGCTTGTTTTGCCGCTTCGAGCGGGTTGGTCTTGAACTGCGGGAAGTAGGGCATCCAGCCCATGCGCACCGCCAGGGCTTCCAGGTCCATGGCGTGGCCCTTGGCCCACTTCGTCTGCGGCGGGATGGGCGCGTAATCGGTGAAGTCGCCTTCGTAGCGCCATTGGTCGCTGTTGACGTAATGCCAGGTGGGGGATTGCTGCTGGCGCGGCGGCTTCTGCCAGTCGAGCGCGAACGCCAGACTCGTCCACGGCGCGACCAGCGTCAGTTTTTCCTGGCCGACGTAATGGTTCATCCCGCCGCCATTGACGCCGCAGCAGCCGCACAGGATCAGCGCGTAGATTGGGGCGCGATAGGCGAGGTTGTTGTTGTACCAGTGGTTGATGCTCGCGCCGATGATGATCATGGATTTGCCGTTGGTCGCCTCGGCGTTGGCGGCGAACTCGCGCGCCAGGCGCACGACCGTGTCGCGCCCGATGCCCGTGTAGGATTCCTGCCAGGCGGGCGTGTACGCGCCGACTTCGTCGTAGCTTTGCGGATAGTCGCCGGGCAGGCCGCGTCCCACGCCGAATTGCGCGATGACCAGGTCGAACACGGTCGTGACCAGCTTCTTCCCGCCTTCGGTCTCGATCCACTTGGCGGGGACGCCGCGCATGGCGGTGACTTTCTCGGCAAACTCGTAGAACGCGACGTCCACCGTCTCGTCTTGCGAACCGAGGAACGAAAGCGTCGGCTCGATGGGCGAGTCGTCCAACCCGTCTTCCATCTTGATATTCCACTTGCCTTTTTCCTGGCTCCAACGGTCGCCCACCGCGCCCTTCGGCATGCGCGGCGCGTCCTGCTTCGCGTCGTGGACGAGGAATTTCCAATCGCCGTTCTCCACGTCCTTGTAGCGTTTGACCGTGTTGGCGCGGACGTAACGTCCCGCCTTGTAGCCGTCGCCGTCCTGTTCGAGCTCGATCAGGAACGGCATATCGGTATTCTCTTTTAGATAGTTGACGAAATACGGAACTTGTTTGTCAACGTAAAATTCCTTCAAAATGACGTGATTGGCCGCCATCCAGATCGCCGTATCCTGTCCCGCCTTGACGGGAATCCACCAATCGGAATATTTCGCCACCTGGGAGAGGTCCGGCGCGATGACGACGAACTTGGCGCCCTCGTGCCGCGCCTCGGCGATAAAGTGGACGTCGGGCGTGCGCGTCATGTTCAGGTTCGCGCCCATCGAGACAATGTACTTGCTGTTGTACCAATCCGCGCTTTCGCACACGTCGGTCTGGTCGCCCCAGATCTCGGGGAAGGCGTTTGGCAGGTCGGCGTACCAGTCGTAGAAACTCATGTTCACGCCGCCGAACAGTTGCAGGAAGCGCGACCCCGCGCCGTACGAAAGATACGACATGGCCGGGATCGGCGAGAAGCCGAAGACGCGGTCGGGGCCGTATTTCTTCGCGGTGTAGAGACAGGACGCGGCGACGATCTCCAGTACCTCGTCCCAACTGGCGCGGCGGAATCCGCCTTTGCCGCGCGCTTTCTGGATGCGCCTGCGCTTTTCCTTGTCTTCCATAATGGACGCGTACGCTTCGACTGGCCCAAGTTTGAATCTCGCCTCGCGCCAGTAGTCGAGCAGGACGCCGCGCGCGTACGGATACTTCACGCGGATCGGGCTGTAGACGTACCACGACGCCGAGATACCGCGCTGGCAGCCGCGCGGCTCATAGGGCGGAAGTCCGTCCTGCAACAGCGGATAGTCCACCTGCTGCATTTCCCAGGTGACGATGCCGTCCTTCACGTAGACCTGCCACGAACATCCGCCCGTGCAGTTGACTCCGTGCGTGCTGCGGACGATGTTGTCGTGCTGCCAGCGGTTACGATAAAACTCCTCCCACTGACGGGCTTGCGGGTTGATCAGATCCTGGATCCAACTCATGTTAGGTGCCTCCGTGTAAGTTCTGTCGTTGCGAGGCGGCGTTCTTTCGCCGAAGCAATCTCGCAGTTGCCGAGGGGGTTGCTTCATGGCGCGCCAGCGCCGCTCGCAATGACGGAAGGGAATTTACTTCTTCTTCGCCAGAGTCCGCGCGATCATCGGCTGGCGCACGCCCTTCAAGCGTTTGCTCCAATAAAGATTCGCCGACACGATCAGCGCCGCCGCGCCGACGACGCTCAACAGGGCAATCTGCAATAACGCGCTCGGCTCGCGCTGCGTCACCGCAGCCTTGCTCAGGAACGCGTATAGGTCGGCCTGTTCCTGTTTGGTGAGCGGCGTCTTTGACCAGATTGCCCCCATGGTCTGCGTGGTCGGCGCGCCCATGAACGAAGCGAAGGCGGCATCCGATTGAACGTAGCCGCTGGTCGTCAGGTCGGGACCGAGCGAACCGCCGCCCAACGCGCCGAGTCCCGCCGCGCTGTGACACGACATGCACTGCGGACCGCCGCCCTCGAAGCGTTTATCGCCCACAAAGTAGGCTTTGCCGCTGGCCGCGTCGCCGGCCGGCAGGGCGGGCGCGGCGGGTCCCGAGGGCGCGGCGGTCGCGCCGCCCAGGTAGGCGATCAGCGCGGCCGCTTCGGCGGGAGTCAGTCCCAGGTTTGGCATCGGGACGTTGTTATACTGCGCCAGCAGCGCTTTGGCGTCCGGGTCGGTTTGCAGCATCTGGTCGGGCGCGATCAGCCAGTTGGTCAGCCATTCCTGCGTGCGCAGTTCGGTCACGCCCGCCAGGTCGGGCCCTACCAGGTCGCCTCCGCCGATGGTGTGGCAGGCGTTGCAGCCTTTCGATGTGAACAACGCCTCCCCGTCTGCCTGAAGCGGGGGCATGGCGGAGGCGGCGTTGAACGTGGCGGCCAGGACGATCAATACCGTCCCCAGGGCGACCGGCAGGGAAAAACGCCTGAACCTGGAAGAAGGCTTTTCGTTTTTGCTCATTGCCTATTTGCTCCTCTCGTTCGATGATGCGCCGGCGGAAGCGGCCGGCAGGTTGCGGATGGTTTCAAGAAGGTCTGCGCCCCGCGCCGGCAGGATGTGGGTGGAGTGGACCCGGACGACATTTTCAGTCAACCCCGCGCGGATGACGGAAAGCTCGGGATATTTTTCGATGATTGCCGAGGTAAGGCGGGCAAGTTCGTCGCTTTTCGGATTCTGGTCGGCAAGCACGATCGCGTCGGGATGGACCTCCGCGATCCGCTCGTAGACCGTCTCTTCCAGCTCCCAGGGGCCGATTAGCTCAACCTCTGCCTCGGAGCGCAGGATTTTCTCTATGCACTCGCCGAAGAGATGTTGGGAACATATCAGCAGGACGCGGTGTGTGGGCATGACCTCTGTCTCATGGGAATCGAAAGATTTTCTCAAAAATACTAGAAAATCGGTCGTATTCAAATCCCTCCCTTTACTCCCCAGAGAATGAAAAAAGAACGATTTCGCGATCCGCTCATTTTCCCAAAAAGAATTAGTTCCATCCACGCCCCCAATTTTTGAGTTGCGTGATTTTATAAATGACTTTAGAATGCCTCCATGAAATCGTTTCCCAATCGTTCTGTAATTCCGTTTCTCGCGCTTGCCATCCTCGCCCTGCTTGCCGCGCTGTGGGCCGGGTTGACACGTATCGGCTGGCGGCTGCCCGCGCTGGCGCCCTCGCTCGCGCTGGCGCACGGTCCTTTGATGATTTCCGGCTTCCTGGGGACTTTGATCACGCTTGAACGCGCGGTGGCGATGAAGCAAAAGTGGATGTACGCCGCTCCGCTTCTCGCGGGACTGGGCGGCCTGCTCACGTTTCTGGTTCGGTCTCTGACGGTTGGGCCGCTCCTGCTCGCCCTCGCCAGTCTGGGCGGCGTCGCGATCCTGACGGAAATCACGCGCCGCGAGACCGCCTTATACACGGTCACCATGCTGCTGGGAATGCTGGCATGGCTCGCCGGCAACCTGCTTTGGCTGTTCGGCTGGCCGATCTTTCAGGCGGTCTTTTTCTGGCAGACTTTTTTGATCTTGACCATCGCGGGCGAACGCCTGGAATTGAGCCGCGTATTGCGGCCGTCGCCGCGACAGAAACTTCTGTTCGGCGCGATCGTCGCCGTCTTTCTCGTCGGAACGATCCTTCCCCTGTTCGATATGCAACTTGGGGCGCGGACGATGGGCGCGGCCCTGGTCCTGATCGCGCTATGGTCCGTCCGCAACGATATTGCCTGGAGAAATCTCCGTCACAAACTCCCGTTGACGCGCTATATCGCCTGGTGCCTGGCGCTGGGCTTCGTGTGGCTCGGCGTCGGCGGCGCGCTGACTCTGGCCTTTGGCGCGCAGGCCGCGGGTCCGCGATATGACGCGCTCCTGCACGCCGTCTTCCTGGGATTTGTCATTTCCATGATCTTCGGCCACGCGCCGATCATTTTCCCGGCCGTCCTCGGCATCCCGATCAACTTCCAGCCTGCGTTCTACATTCAATTGGTCCTGCTTCATCTCTCGCTGGCTTTGCGCGTATTTGCCGATTACGCCAACCTGCATGCGCTCCGCATGTGGGGCGGGCTGCTGAACGAGGTCGCGGTATTGCTGTTCCTCGGGTTGACGGCATTTTCCATCCGAAAAAGCGTGACGGGGAAATAGCCATGCCATTGCTCACCCGCGCATTCATCAAAACGGCAATGATCTGTTTTACGCTGGCGCTGGCGCTCGGCGCCCTGTTGGCGCTGGGCGTGAAGAATGGATTGTTCCCGGTTTACATTCATTTGCTGGTGTTTGGCTGGTTGACGCAGCTGATCTTCGGCGTGGTCTTTTGGATGTTCCCCGTCCTATCCAGGGAGCGGCCGCGCGGGAGCGAAGCGCTGGGCTGGTGGACGTACGCCCTGCTCAACGCGGGCCTGCTGGCGCGCGCGGTAGCCGAACCGCTCCAATCCACCTGGCCGAATCCGTTCAGCGGATGGCTGCTGGTCATTTCGGCGACCCTCCAATTCCTGGCCGGGCTGACCTTTGTGGTCAATAGCTGGGCGCGCGTCAAGGAAAAGTAAATGCCGCGATTAAGTGTCTGGTTTGTGCGCGCCTCGCTGATTTACCTTCTGTTGGGGGTCTTCTTCGGCGCGTTGATCCTTGCCCAAAAAGGGATCCCGTTTTACGCCCCGGTCTGGTATCTCTTTCCTCTGCACATGGAATTCTTGCTGGCGGGCTGGCTCGTCCAACTGGCGATGGGCGTGGCGTTCTGGATCATTCCACGCTTCAGTCGGGCCTCTCCTCGCGGACCCGTCGGCCTGATCTGGGCCTCCTTCGTCCTGCTCAACGCGGGGATTCTAATCACGGCGCTGCAATTCTGGTTTCCCGCGACGGTTGCGGTCGGACGCGTGGCCGAAGTTGGCGCGGCGATCCTTTTCCTTGTCGGTTCCTGGCGGCGCATCCGGCCGCAGGGAGTGGCGTAGCGCGCTGAGATTTTTTGTCCGAGGGCGGTAATGCAGGCCTGTCCAGAACTGGAACGATGGGCCAGTCTTGTATAATTGGATTCATCCTTGTCTTGAATAAGGCAATGTATGTCGTTCTTTTTCGCGGAGACCGCGGCGAGCTTGAATGGCGGCGCGCTCAGCGGACGCGGCGAAACGCACAAGGAATCAGGTGATTATGAAAAACGATTCCCCAAAACCCCAAAAAACGAAAATCGAACGCGCGGGGAAAGCCGCGGTCCGCGAATCGGAATCGCGGTATCGCCGCCTGTTCGAATCGGCCCCGGACGGAATCCTGATTGTGGACGCGGAGACGGGGACGATCGTGGATGCCAACCCGCGCTTCCTTGCCATGCTGGGCTATCCGCTCGACGAGATCGCGGGGAAAGAGATTTGGCGAATTCACGCCGACGCGCAGTCCGCCAGGCGCGCCTTCGCTGGCCTGCTCGAAAAAGGCTTCGTCCGCCACAACCATCTGCCTTTGAAGAAACGGGGCGGCCAGCTGGCGCAGGTGGAATGCGTCGGCATTGTCTATCGGGACGGGAAACGGAAATTCGCGCAGTGCGGCTTTCGCGATATCGACGAGCAGGTCCGCGCCATTGAGGCGCTCGCGGAAAGAGAACGGCGCTTCCGTTCCATGATCGAAAACAGCTACGACGCCATCGCGCTGCTGAACGCCGCGGGGAACGTCGTGTATGCCAGTCCGGCGGGCGTGCGGATCACGGGCTTTTCGATGGAGGAGCGAATCGGGAGGAGCGGCTTTGAATTGGTCCATCCCCTCGACCTGGAAAATTGCCGCCGGGAATTCGCCCGCCTCGTTCAGACGCCGTTCGAGTCGGCTAGTTTGCAATATCGCACCCGCCATAAGAACGGCGCGTGGATCTGGGTCGAGGTGGCCGCGACCAACCTGCTGGACGAGCCGGCCGTGGAGGCGATCGTGGTCAATTACCGCGATATTACCGAGCGCAGGCAGGCGGAGGCGGCGCTGGCGGAAGCGCAGAAGCTGCAAAACCTGATCCTGGAGTCTGTCGGCGAGGGGATTCACGGACTGGATTCTGAGGGGCGAATCGTGTTCGAAAACGAGGCCTCCCTCGAAATGTTCGGATGGGAGGCGAAGGAAATGCTCGGGCAAAACGCCCACGCGCTAACCCATCACCATCGCGCTGACGGCGGCGTTTACCCGGCGGAGGAATGCCCCATCCACCTGACTTTGCGCGACGGCGAAACGCGCCGCGTGGCGGATGAAGCGTTCTTTCGCAAGGATGGCTCAAGCTTCCCGGTCGAGTATACGTGTTCCGCCATGAAGGATGACGGGACAGTCACGGGCGTGGTGGTCAGTTTCCGCGACATCACAGAGCGCCGAAGAATCGAAGATGAGATTCGCGAGGAAAAGATCTTCTCCGACGCCATCATCAACAGTCTGCCTGGAACCTTCTATTTGTTCGACGAGCAGGGCAGATTCCTGCGCTGGAATGAGAACTTTGAAACGGTCAGCGGCTACTCGGCGGAAGAGATAAAGCGCGTAGGCCCGCTGGACTTCTTCGAAGGACAGGACAAGGAATTGATCCGACAACGCATCGGGCAGGCGTTCGGCGAAAGCGAAGCGGAAGTCGAAGCCGAGTTCGTGTCCAGGGATGGATCGCGAACGCCCTATTATTTTTCGGGGAAGCGCGTCGAACTGAACGGGATGACCTGCCTGATCGGGGTGGGCGTGGACCTGACAGCGCGCCGGCGCGCCGAGCAGGCGCTGATCAAATCGGAGAAAGCCTATCGCGATCTGTTCAACAACGCCAGCGACGCCATTTTAATTTTCGAGCCGCGCGACGAGATCATTTTGCAGGCGAACGCCACCGCCTGCCGCCTGTACGGATTCGAATACGACGAAATGATCGGGAAAAGCCTCAAGAGCCTGACCAGGAACGTGGACCGCGGCGCGGCGTACATCAACTTTTTTCTCCGCGGCGAGGCCTCCAGCATTTTCGAGAGCGCTCATTTCAAAAAGGACGGCGAGGAGATCGCGGTCCTGGTCAACTCCTCGTTGATCGAATACGAGGGACGCCAGGCGGTGCTTGCGCTCGTGCGCGACGTGACCGATCGCAAACGGGCGGAGGAGGCGTTGAAAAAAAGCGAAGCCCGTCTCTCCGAGGCGCAGCGGATCGCCCATCTTGGAAACTGGGAGTGGAACATTCCCTCCAATGTCGTCTGGTGGTCGGATGAGAACTATCGGATTTTCGGCTTGCGCCCGGGCGAACTTGAGTTGACGCTGGAAGGCTTCTTGAAGACCGTCCATCCCGAAGACCGCGCGATGGTGGCGGACGCGGTCAACCGGGCGCTCCAGGATGGGGTCTCCTGGAGCGTTCATCATCGAATCATCCTGCCCGATGGGGGTCAGAGATTTATCCAGGAGCGCGCGGTGGTGGAGTTCGATAAAAACGGAAGACCGGCGCGCATGGCTGGAACGACCCTGGACGTCACCGACCGCAAGCGCGCCGAAGAGAACATTCAAAAACAACTGGGCCGCCTCAAGGCGCTGCACGAAGTGGATACGGCCATTACCGGCAGTTTCGACACGCGCACCAGCCTGACCGTTCTGCTGAGGCGCGCCACCACCGAATTGGGCGCGGACGCGGCCAGCGTCCTGCTGCTCAGTCCGAATTTGAACCTGCTCGAATTCGCGGCGGGATACGGCTTCCGCACGCGCGCCATTGAGCAGTCGAGTCTGCGGGCGGATGAAGGTCACGCGGGACGCGCCGTCATGCAGCGTTCGCTGGTGCGGATCGCTGACCTGGAGGAGCGCCGCCAGTTGTTTCCCCGCGCGTCCCTGTTGGCGGATGAGAAATTCGTCTGCTATTTCGGCGTTCCGCTTATATCCAAAGGGACCGTCAAGGGCGTGTTGGAGATCTTCCATCGCTCGCCCCTCAACCCCGACCCGGATTGGCTGGATTTCCTGCAAACCCTGGCCGACCAGGCCGCCATCGCCGTCGAAAACGCGCAGTTGTTCAGCAACCTGCAACAGTCCAATTTTGAACTGCAGCACGCCTACGACGCCACCATCGAGGGCTGGTCGCGCGCCCTCGATTTGCGCGACAAAGAGACGGAGGGACACACCCAGCGCGTGACCAATATGGCGATCCGGTTGGGGCGGAAGTTCGGCTTATCCAACGAGGAACTGAGGTATGTGCGCTGGGGAGGTTTGCTGCACGACATCGGCAAGATGGGCGTGCCGGACGCGATCCTTTTGAAGAAAGAGGCCCTGACCCCCGAGGAAATGACGCGCATGAAGCGGCATCCCGCGTTTGCCTATGAAATGCTTTCGCCCATCCGATATCTGAAAAACGCCCTGGATATTCCCTATTGTCATCACGAAAAATGGGACGGCACGGGGTATCCGCGCGGTTTGAAGGGGGAGCAAATCCCCATTCCGGCGCGCATCTTCGCCGTGGTGGATGTGTACGACGCGCTCACGTCTGACCGTCCCTACCGGGATAAATGGGAAAGGGAAGAAGCGATTTCGTATATTCGAGAACAGGCTGGTAGCCGCTTCGATCCCGACATTGTGGAAATGTTCCTGCGGATGATCGAAGACGACCTCGCGTACGGGAGTCCTGGATAGACCTCCAGGCGCTCGGGAGTTTACCGGGGCGGCGATCCGCCCCGGACTGTTGTTGGCTTATGCGGCTGGCGGGCGGCGGAACGCGGCGGCCAGCCTATGGATTAATCCATAGGCGGCGAGCAGCCAGGCGAACAGCGCAAAATAGATGAAGTAGCGCGGAATCACCATCAGGAAATCAAGATTGACGGCTTTGGCAAGTTGAAAGGTGCAGACGGTGTACATGCCGAGGGGGAAGACCAATCCCCAGTAGGATGGATCATATTTGATGGGAAGGCGTTTGTATCCGTGCCTCCAAACGCCGAGGATGACGAGCAGCGGAATCCACCAGGTGGCTGTGGCCCAAAATAGCAGGGTGATGCCTTTCAGAAAGGGCATGATGTCCACGATGACTTGCCAGTGGTTTGCTTCGAGGATGAGTACGGAGCCGGCCAGCGTGGTGATCGCCATGGCGCCCATGTTGATCCAGTAGGGCGGCGTCAATTCCTCGGGTTTGAATTTGAAGAAGGTGAAGCGGTAGAAAATCAGGCAAATAACCAGGATATAGAGCAGAAAGCCAAGCAGGAACATGGAAAGGGTCAGGAAAAGAATCGTCTCTGCCAGCCTCCCGAAATTTTCGGCGATGCTGGCCCCCGTCACCGTGATGGATTGGGTGGAGACCACCAACAGGAGCCAGCCGCCGCTCAATCCGTTTTCAAGGGAAGGTTTTGTCTCGCGCACGGTGACGGCCGCGATGAAGGTGTACATGAGAATACACCAAAGGGTGAAGCCGACCAGCCAGAGAATGACGGCGGTCGCGGGGTCTTTCGTGATGATGTAAAACTGCCGCCCAAGTACGCAGGTCCCCGCGACCAGGGTGAAGAATCCGTGTCCGCGCTCATGGCTGGTCAGGTCCGCGGCCACTCCGGGGAAATTGCTGAACAGGCGGATGAGCGTCAACAGCCAAAGGACCGCGTAGAACAGGATATTGGCGCCGAACAACGCCCACGCGACCTGCGGCATGTTTTCCAATTTCGCGGCGATGGAAACAATCCCCGTCGCCATGACGAGGGCGAAATAGGCGGGCGGCAAATCACGGGCGCCGTTTCGTACGACGTTGGCTATTTTGTCCAACATGGATTTTGCCCTAGGACGCTTTTCGCCGCGTCCAGATCACGCGCTGGAAACTGCGCCAGAAATATTCCACCGGCACAGTGATCATGTGTACGAGCCGGGTGAAGGGGAAGACCAGAATCAGCAAGGTGGCGTTCAGAAAGTGCAGTTTGGGGACGAGGGGCAGAGCCGAGATGAATTGCGGCGCGGGTTGGAAAAGAGCCAGCGACGCCACCCAGGGCGTCACCGTATGGACGAACCAGGTCGCGCCCCAGCGGTAGCCGAAGGCGATCCACAGTCCCAGAACGACCTGGTTGATCAACAGGACGATGACCACCCAGTCGGCAGGGGTGGTGACGACGCGGATCTTGCTGAGAGACAGCCGCCGGTACAGCAATATTAATGCGCCTGCCAGCGCCATGATGCCCAGGATCTTGCCCGCCAGTTCCGCCAGGTACAGGGTCTCTGGGGAGCCGTGCAGGAATTCCATCACTTTGGGGAGGGCGAAACCCATGATATGGATGATCAGCGTGGGGATGATGCCGTAGTGCCACAGCGTGGATCCCCAAAACTGGAGGTCGGTCTCCAGCAGTTGCGAAGACAGGCTGGTGAACGAAAACTGGTTGGTGAGGTAGCGGTAGATCGTCCCGCCGACCGCCACTGCAACCGCAACGTATGGAAACACAACAAACAGCAGAATGTCAATATCAGGCATGACCAAACTCCTTTTCAGGGGTCTGAACGAGAAAATGCCGCAGGGCGGCGAGCAGCCAGAAATATGGATTTTCGGATTGCGCTCCGAACGTTCGAAGCATTTTTTCGAGCGCGGGGATCAGCCCGCTGTTCAACAACGCCTGGCAGAATTCGCCCTCACGGTTGGCCGCGTCCAGCCCCAGAAAGCGCAAGACAACGGACAGATGGTCGGGCAGTTCCTGCCCGGCGGAAAAGCCGAAGGCGCGGTAGGCTTCGTTCAGCTGCGCCATGAACGCCCCGCGCTTGTAACTCTCTCCAAACAGGTGATAGCCGATGTATGGATAGCAGACCGGCTGCATATCGAAGGTCGCGGTATAGAGTTCCTTGAGCTTTTCTAACTCGTATTGCCGCGCGCGGCAGAGAAAACCTTCCAGGGCCGCGGCCGCCTCAGGGTGGGATTCGCCCAGCTGGGCGCGGCAACCCTCTGCCCGCGACGGAATCGAAGCGGCCGGATACGCCAACAGGTCCGCGAAGGAAGCGAACAAATCTCCGTTGGGCATGGTCACAGGCCTCGGCGCGGACTTTGGCTGCTTCCAAAGCCCATCTCGGCTTTGCGTTGTTGCGGATCGTACAGTTCCTCGATGTCGCCTTCGCGCCTGGAGGGCGGGATGACGAATCGTTCCTGGTAAGCGGGCAGCGAGGTCAGGCGGTAGATGGCCTCCGCGTCCTCGGCGCTGATTCCCGCTTTCGCGAGGGCGGCCGCGGCTTCGTCGGCGGAGACGTCGCCCACTTCTTCGGCGCGTTTATACAAGCGGACGGCAATCATCTTTTGATAAGCGTTGACGACCAACTCATCGTTGCCCGCCGATAGCAGGCGCGAGATATAGCGCACAGGCACGCGGGCGTTTTCCAGCGAACTGAACAGGTCGCTCTCGACGCGCTGGGCGCCGTTTGATTGGGTGGCGTTGAGGACCGGCAGCAGCGGCGGGACGTAGAACAGCATGGGAAGCGTGCGATATTCGGGATGGAGCGGCAGGGCCATCTCCCATTCCTTCACATAGCGATAGACGGGGGAGTTTTGCGCGGCGGCGATCACGCCGTCGGGGACGCCGCTTTCCTTCGCGGCGGCGATCACCTTCGGGTCGCGCGGATCGAGAATCATCTCGCGCTGGCGCTGAACCAGCTGCTTGTCCGGCGCTTTGACCGCGTCGGGAATCTGGTCGGCGTCGTAGAGTAAAACGCCCAGATAGCGGATGCGCCCGACGCAGGAGTGGAAGCAGGCGGGAGACTGTCCCGATTCGATGCGCGGGTAGCAGAGGATGCACTTTTCGGATTTACCCGTTTCCCAGTTGTAATAGGTCTTTTTGTACGGACAGCCGGAGACGCACATGCGCCAGCCGCGGCATTTGTCCTGGTTGATCAGCACGATGCCGTCTTCGGCGCGTTTGTAGATCGCGCCCGACGGGCAAACGGCCACGCAAGCCGCGTTCAGGCAGTGATTGCAGATGCGCGGCAGGTAGAAGTAAAAGATCTGTTCGATGGAAAAGAGCCTCTGCTTTTCCTCCGCGCTCATGCCTTCCAACAGGGGATCGTTGACGGCGTAGACGTTGGAGCCGCCCAGGTCGTCGTCCCAGTTGGGGCCGGCTTCGATTTCGATGGGTTTGCCGTCCACGCGCGAGATGGGACGCGCGGTCGGCTGGTCGTCGCCGAGCGGAGCGTTGAACAGGTCGCCGTAGTTGTACGTCCAGGGCTCGTAGTAATCGTCCAGGGTGGGCATGGCCGGATTCGAGAACAGGTTGGCGAAGGTCTGCATGCGGTTTTGCAGTTTCAGCTCGAGCTTGTCCTTTTTCAATTCCCAGCCGCCTTTGTACTTTTCCTGGTCTTCCCAATTGGTGGGGAAGCCCGTGCCGGGCTTGGTCTCGACGTTGTTCCACCACATGTACTCCGCGCCCTGGCGGTCGGTCCAGATGTTCTTGCAGGCGATGCTGCACGTGTGACAGCCGATGCACTTGTCGAGATGAAATACCATTGAGATTTGCGAGCGGATTTTCATAATTGAATTCCTTTTTCGCCACGAAGGGCGCAAAGCGTCACAAAGGAAAATTCAAAGGCTTTTACTTCGTGACCTTCATGGTTAAAGTTTTTAGAACTCCGGCTTGCCCGGCAGTTTGCGGACCAGCACAAACGTGTCGCGGTTGACGCCCGTCGGGCCCCAGTAGTTGAAGCCATAGGTGAACTGTCCGTAGCCGCCGGCCATCAACACGGGCTTGAGATGGATGCGCGTGGGGCTGTTGTGTCCGCCGGCGCGTTTGTTGCCGCGTATCGGCGATTTTGGCACGCTCACGGTCCGTTCGGGGGCGTGGTAGACGATGCAAATTCCCGGCGGGATGCGCGCGCTGACGATGGCGCGCGTGACGGTCGTGCCGTGATCGTTGTAGAGTTCCACCCAATCGTTGTCGAAAACGCCGAGCGTCCTGGCGTCCTGCTCGCTGAGCCAGAGCGGTTCAATGCCGCGCGAGAGCGTCAACATGCGGTCGTTGTCGAAGTAGTTCGAGTGGATGTGCCATTTGGCGTGCGGCGTCAGGTAATTCAATTGCAGGGTTTTGCCCTCGCCCTGGCTTTTGTCCAGGTCGCCGAATTCCTGCGGGTCGGGACGCGGTTTGTAAGTGGGCAGGTGTTCGCCGTATGCCAGATAGCCTTCGTGGTCGAGATAGAAGTGCTGGCGTCCCGTCAACGTGCGCCAGGGGACGAGCCGCTCCACGTTCAGGCAGTAGGCCGAGTACGCGCGCCCGTCTGTGACGATGCCCGACCAGACTGGGCTGTTGAGCAGACGCCGCGGCTGGCGCACAATATCCGTGAAGGTCACGCGCGAGCCGCGCGTGGCTTCCGCCAGGTCGGTCAGTTTGAGTCCCATGCGTTCTTCCTCCGCCTGGAAGGCGCGGTACGCCGCTTCGCCGTTCGTTTCGGGAGCCAGGTGCAGGATGACGTTCGCCGCGCTGCGCGCCGTTTCCAAGGACGGATAACGCCGGCCGTTCCATTCGACCGTCGGGCGGCTGTCCAGCAATTGCTGGTAAAAATCGGCAATGTCCCAATGGATGCCGTGAATGGCGAGACCTTCCTTTTGCGCCTTCGGCCCGAACGAGACGAAACGCTTGCTCAAATTGACGTAGTCGCGTTCGGCGACGACAAAGTTCGGCATGGTCACGCCGGGGATCGGCTCGCATTCGCCTAGTGTCCAATCGCGGATGTGCCTCTGCGCTATCTCGGCGGGCGTATCGTGTTGAAGCGGCATCGCGACCAAATCGCGCACGGGTTCGGGTAGGTGCGTTTGCGCAAGTTCGCTGATCCTTTCCGCCAGGATTTTGAAGATGTCCCAGTCGGATTTCGATTCCCATGAAGGCGGCACTGCCATCGTGAACGGATGGATGAAGGAGTGCATGTCGGTGGTGCTGAGGTCGTCCTTCTCGTACCAGCTGGCGGTAGGCAGGACGATGTCCGAGTACAACGCCGACGTATCCATGCGGAAGTTGATGTCCACGATCAGGTCGAACTTGCCTTCGGGCGCGTTCTCGCGGTAGGTCACCTCGCGGAAGGCGCTGCGGTCCACCTCGTCCGAGATGACCTGATGGTGCGTGCCGAGATAGTGCTTGAAAAAATACTCCTGTCCCTTCGCGCTGGCGTTGAGCGCGTTACTGCGCCAGATGAACCACAAGCGCGGCCAATTCTCGGGCGCGTCGGGATCCTCTACCGCGAACTTCAGCTCGCCCGACTTGAGTCGGTCCACGATCCACTGCTTGATCTCCGCGTCCGACTTGGCCCCAGCCTGCTCCGCCCGCTTGACGATCTCCAGCGAGTTGACGTTGAACTGCGGATAGGAGGGCAGCCAGCCCATGCGGACGGCGCGGATCTGCGCGTCGATGGTATGTTCCTGCGCCATCTCGCGGTGTTGTTCGCCCTCGGGACGGGGGACAGGTTGACGTTCTGTAAAGGTGCGCTCGTAGCGCCATTGGTCGCTGTTGACGTAATGGAAGGAGGGCGAGTTCATCTGGCGCGGCGGCTTGGCCCAGTCCAACGCGAACGCCAGCGTCGCCCACGGCGCCATCGGGGCCAGCTTTTCCTGACCGACGTAATGATTCAATCCGCCGCCGTTGCGTCCCACACAACCGGTCATCATCAATGTGCTGATGCAGGCGCGGTAGATCAGGTTGTTGTGATACCAGTGATTGGCGCCCGCGCCGATGATGACCATGCACTTGCCTTCGGTCTTGAGCGCAGTCGTCGCCCATTCGCGCGCAAATTGAATCACGGTTTGGCGGTCGATGCCTGTATAGCGTTCCTGCCACGCGGGCGTGTACGAAAGATTCTCGTCGTCGTAATCCGCGGGATAATCGCCCGCCAGTCCGCGCCCCACGCCGAACTGCGCCATCAAAATATCGTAAATGGTGGCCACAGCCACCTTGCCTTGAGCGGTTTCGATGTAATGTACGGGAACATCGCGCTGGAAGGATTTCGCTTCACCGAACTCGGCAAACGAAACGGATAAACGTTCATCGGTCGCGCCGAGCAGGGTGAGGTGTGGGCGAATCTCGCTTCCATCCAGACCGTCCTTCGACTCCAGATTCCATTGACCTTTCTTCTCCTGCCAGCGGAATCCGAGAGCGCCTTGCGGCATACGCGGCGCGGCGCTGATCTCATCCCAGACCAAAAATTTCCAATCGCCGTTTTCCACATCCTTCGTACGTTCCACCTGCGCGGCGCGCAGCATTTGTCCTGGCACATACTTCCCGCCCACTTCGTTGAGCGTCACAAGGAAGGGCGCGTCGGTATAGCGGCGCATGTAATCGAGGAAATACGGCGTCGGATTCTTGTAATGAAATTCGTTCATGATGACGTGATTGACCGCCATCCAGAACGCGCCGTCCTGCCCGGCGTTGACGGGCACCCACCAATCGGCGTATTTGGCAACCTGACTGAAATCGGGCGCGAAGACCACCAGCTTGGTCCCGTTATGACGCGCTTCCGCCGCGAAGTGAACGTCGGGCGTGCGCGTCATGCTCATATTCGAGCCGACCGAAGCGATGAATTTGGAGTTATACCAATCGGCGCTTTCGGCCACGTCGGTCTGCTCGCCCCACACTTCGGGGCTGGCGGGCGGCAGGTCGCTGTACCAATCGTAGAAGCTCATGCTTACCGCGCCCAGCAATTGCATCAAGCGACTCCCGCCCGCATAACTCAGCATGGACATGGCGGGGATGGGCGAAAAACCGATGACTCGGTCGGGCCCGTATTTTTTGATCGTATAAATTGTGGAGGCGGCGATGATCTCCAGCGTTTCATCCCAGGTCACGCGGCGAAAGCCTCCCTTACCGCGCGCCTGCTGGAACGATCTGCGGGCGGCTGAATCGTCCATGATGCTCGCCCACGCTTCGACGGGGTCGGCGTGCGTCTCTTTGGCTTTGCGCCATAAATCCATCAGCGCTCCGCGCATATACGGATACTTGACGCGCACAGGGCTGTACTGATACCACGAGAAAGAAATGCCGCGCTGACAGCCGCGCGGTTCATACGGCGGCAGTCCCGGCTCCAGGCTGGGATAATCCAATGCCTGCAATTCCCAGGTGACGATACCGTCTTTAACGTAGATGTACCACGAACAACTGCCGGTGCAGTTGACGCCGTGCGTGCTTCTGATCACACGGTCATGCTGCCAGCGGTTGCGATAAAACTCCTCCCATTGACGGGCTTGCGGATTGGCGATCTCTTCGATCCAGTTCATGGCAACTCCTTTTCTGCGGTCTTCACCAGCGCTCCCCGCACGCTCCGCAAACGATTACGATAGATAAATCCCAGAAACGCCGCGATCGCCACAAACCCCACCAGGCTGACGGCGACGACCATCGGCTCTTTATCGACCTCGACCTGTCCCACAGACGCGTTCAAAAAAGCGATCAGGTCGGCCTGCTCGCTCGCGGTCAGCGGATGTTCGGCATAGATGGGTTCCATCACCGGGGAGATCTTCGGCCCGGAATTCGAAAGGACCGAGACCAGCTCGGCTTGATTCAATCGAGTTGAAACGTCGGTCAGGTTCGGCCCCATCGCCCCGCCGCCGAGCAGTCCGTTATCTCCCACGCTGTGACATCCCATGCAGGGCGGGCCGCCGTTTTGCAAATGAACGTAGCCCATAAAGAGGTCTCGTCCGTTTTCGATATGTCCCTCCGCGGCGACCGGGGCGGGATCGGGCTGCGCGGCTTTTCGTTCGGGCGCGGGGCTGCATCCAAACAGGAAAAGCGCCAGCAGCGCGGCGGACAACAACGGCGTCTCCGCTTTGATTTTGACCTTGAGATGTTTCATTGGTTTCTCAAACTCCTGATCTCAATTTGATTGGAAACGATTATCGAAACGCGCAGCATTGCCGTAATTATATGTGATAAATCGAACAATGTCTCGCCCAGTTTAATGGAAAAGCCAGCGAAACGACCATCCTGCCATATCCTGCCTTTGGAATGAAAAAAGAGTGATTTCGCAATCACTCTTTTTCTTCGGAAGAATTAGTTCCAACGGCTATAGCATCCCTTTGGTGTGCGCCGTCTTTGCGGCCTCGCGCCGCGTGCGGACGTGGAGTTTCGACAGGATGTTGCGGACGTGCGTCTTGACCGTGTTCAGGCTGATGTTGAGCGCGGCGGCGATCTCCTTGTCTGTCGCGCCCTCCGCCACTTTCGTCAATACCTGCTGTTCGCGGTCCGTCAATGCGCCGTCTTCCTCTGGTTCGCCCGCGCCCTGCCTGCTCAAGCGACGGAACTCCTTTAACATGCGGCCTGCCAGCGCCGGCGAGATGGCCGCCTCGCCGTGCAGCGCGCCGCGCAGCATCGCCAGCATGTCTTGCGAGCGGATCTCTTTCAGCAAATATCCTTGCGCGCCGTTCCGCAGCGCCTCGAAAAGCTTGTCGTCGTCGTCGCGCACCGTCAACATGACGATGATCGCCTCGGGCAGGGTTTGTTTGATCTGCTGCGTCGCCTCAAGACCGTCCATGCCGGGCATTTGGACGTCCATCAGGATCAGGTCGGGCTTTAACTCCTGCGCTTTGACGAGGGCTTCCAGGCCGTCGCTGGCCTCTCCCACCACCCGCATGTCGGGCTGGGAGTTGATGATGCCCGCCAGCCCCTCGCGGAACAGCGCGTGGTCATCGGACAATAGTACGCGGACTCGGTTCATTGTGTTGCGCCTCCAACGGCCACGCCAGGCGGACGCGGGTCCCGCGTCCCGGCGCGGACCGAATCTCGACCCTCCCGCCGATATGTTCGGCGCGCGCCCGCATGATCTGTAGGCCGAAATGTCCCTGCGGCTCGGGCCTGGATATATCGAATCCCTTTCCGTCATCCTCGACCGCCACGAAGCAGCGATTGTCGTCCTGCCCCATCTGCACCGAGACGCGGCCGGCCTCGGCGTGGCTGACGGCATTTTTGAGCGCCTCGCGCGTAATGTGCAGGATCTGTTCAAGCGTTTGGCGCGAGCAGGGAATTTCCCCGTCTGTGAGATTCTCCCATTCGACGGCCAGGTCGTGCCTTTTGCCAAAGTCCAAAACCAGCGAGCGGACTTGCTCCGCCAGGCCTCTCCGCAGGGGCGACTCGTCCATCAGTTGGTCAATCGCCTGCCGCACGTCGCCGGTCGCGTGGCGGATCGCCTGCCGCGCCTGCTCCAGTTTCTCCAACGCGCCCCGCTTCTGTCCATCCTCCAGGAAATTTACCACCTGGTCGGTCATCATGCCCAGGTAGCTCAGGGTTTGGGCGAGGCCGTCGTGCATCTCCGCCGCGATGCGCCTGCGCTCTTCCAGCGTGGCCACGCGTTCGGCCTGCGCGAAGAGACGGGCGTTTTCCAGGGCGATGGCGGCGACATTCGCCAGCTTGGTCAGCATATCCGCAGACTCGGCGGCGAAGTGATCTTGCGACGGACTGCCCACGCACAACGCGCCGATCACGCGGTCGCCGATCCGCAGGGGCGCGGCCAGGTGGCTGACGCGATACTCTTCCGTGAGCATGTGACATCCGCCCCGGCAGCGATCCGCTCCGCAGAGCATGGCGTATTCGCCGGTCAGCACCGCGTTTGCAAATTCCTCGTTGGCGGGTACGGTCTCTCCAACAACCGCGCTTTGCGGACCGCTCACCGCTTGTAGTTTCAGCCAATGCCGGTTGGAGTCCACCAGGCAGAGGGAGGCCACTTCGCCGCCAAGCAATGCGCGCGCCTTTTCCGTGACCGAGTCCAGCACTTGCTGGATGTTGAGCCGCGAGGAAATTTCCCGGCTGACTTCGTTGAGGGTTTCGAGTTCCCGCGTGCGCCGGGCGACGCGCTGTTCAAGCGTGACGTTCCATCGGACGAGTTCCTGGCGCGCGGCGCGGAGGCGGGAGCGCATTTCGTCGAACGCCTGCGACAAGGCCCGCATCTCTACCGGACCTTCGACGCGCACCGGCGTATCGAGGTCGTTCTCGCCCAAACGTTTCGCGGCAAAGCCCAACGATTGAAGCGGCCTCAGCAATGAGCGGCGCGTGATCCACGCGCCGGTCGCCAGCAAAGCCAGCGCGCAGGCCAAAAACGTGACTTGTACGATTCGCAAGCGGTTCAGTTTGGCGGCGGAAACCGCCTCGTACCTGCGCACGACCAGGTCCGCGTTTTTTACCAGGTCGCTGGTCTGCGCTTCGAGGGTGGTTTGCAGAGAGGCGGCGCCGGCTTCCGTCGGGGGGGCGAGCGCGTCCAGCGCGGCGCGGTATCGATTCCAGGCTGCCTCCTCGCCGTCCAGCGCGGCAAGCGTTTGCGGGTCGCGCGTGACCGGGAGGGCGATCGCGTCCTCGGTCAGGTAGGGCGCGCTTCCGCCGTTCCGCAGGGCGGATAATGTCTGTTGGAAAGTCAGCCTGGATTCCTGCAAAGCGTCCGCCGCCGATTCGTCCCCCTTTTGAGATTGAAGCGCCAGACGCGTCATCTGCTGCGCCAACATGCGCTGGCGGCCGGCCAGGTTGACGAGCAACGCGTCTCGCTGCTGGGTTTGCACGCCCCAATACGTGACCCCGACGGAAACGATCACCAGCAGGACGAATGCCGTGAATAAAATAAGGAGTTGGGCTTGAAGTCGCTGGATCATTTTGGAATCGTAAAACGCATATTGGACAAGACTGCTCCATTATACATTCAGTTTCGGAAAAACGACGAACGCCGGTTGGAATTGGCGGATTTCTTTCCAATTGTTTCAATTGGCGGTAAACTGGCTGCATGTTCCGCCCCGCAACTCCTTCCAAATCCATGCTCCTTAAGCGCCTCCAGAATTTTGCTTTCCTGCGCGGCCTTCACGAGACGGCGCTTGTCCGCCTGGCGGACGCCTCCTCATGGAAGGTGTATCCGCCTCATGCGGTGGTGTTTTGGGAGGGCAGCGTCGAATCGAATTTGTTCTATTTGCAATATGGGTCGTTGAAAGCGCTGAAGTCTTCGCCCGACGGACGCAAACAGGTGTTGAAGTTCATCAAGGCGGGCGAGATTTTCAACGAAGTGGGCGTGTTGGCAAAGCGGGCCAGCCCCGCCACTGCGGTTACGCTCGAGGAGTCGGGCGTCTGGTTGATTCCGCGTCACGCGCTGGAGGAGATTCTCCTGGCGCATCCGCAAAGCGCCATACAGATTATCGAGAATATGGCCGACCAGGTCATCAGTCTCGTGACTCTTGCCGCGGACTTGTCGCTGAAAACCGTCGAGACGCGCTTCGTCGAACTCCTGCTGGAGCAGGCCGACGAGGGGGGCGCGATCGAGCGCGGCCGCTGGACAAGCCAGGCCGAGTTGGCCGCCCGCCTCGGCACTGTCCCCGACGTGTTGAGCCGCGTCGTCCGTGAATTGACGAAGGCGGGACTTATCGAAATGGACAGGCAGCGCATCCAAATCCTGGACCAGGCGGGGCTGGCGGAGAGAGCGACGATTCATGGTGAGGAATCCCGCGCGTAAAAGCCTCTCCAAAAACCCGACAAAAGTCGGGGCGCGGAATGGGGAAGACGCGTACAGTTGGGCATCTCGAAAGGACATCCATGCCCAACATCTATTTTCCCGATCTTAAATCCAAAGCCGTCTTCGCGCCTGACGGGCCCAAACCCCAATTCCTGTTCGACGCGCCGCAGTTCAAGGCGTTGGTGGTGGGACTCGAAGCCGGACAGCAGATCCCCATCCATCCCGGCGAGGCCGCCATGTACCACTTTCTCGAAGGCGAGGGCTTGATGACCGTTGACGATGAAACCTTCGACGTCAAACCGGGCGTCACGGTCATCGCGCCAGGCGGAGCAAAGCGCGGCGTCAACGCCAAAACGCGCATCGTCTTCCTCGGCTCGAAAGGCGAGTCGTAATCTCATGATGCCGCGTAATAGACGCTCTCCAGCGTCGGTTTTCGCCAAAGGAAACATCATGTCCATCCCCTATCTCATCACCACCCTGCTCTACACTTTCGTCGCCATCCTCGCGGCGGCGGACGCGTCCTTCGTCAGTTTGAACCTGCTCGCCGCGTTTCCCGCCCTGCGCTGGGTGCGCGTCCACTTCATCACGCTTGGGATCCTCTCCCAGGTCATCTTCGGGCTTTTGCCCGGACTCGTCGCCTCGCTCGCCAAAAAACCGAAACCCGCCTTTCGCTGGGACATCTGGCTGACGCTCAACATGGGCTTCATCGCGCTGCTCGCGGGATTCTCCGGGGTCAATCACGCCATGATCTTCACGGGCGGCACGCTCATCTTCATCGCGGCGACCCTGCTCTTCGTCCAACTTTGGAACATGCGCGGCGGCAACGCGCCTGCCTCTCTCAAATTCTACATCGCCGGCATATTCTACCTGCTCGTCGGCATCGTCGTCGGCACGGGATTATGGCTCAACTGGAGCGAGGCCCTCTATATCAAGGTCCCGCTCGAAGTGCATATCCACGCCAACTCGTGGGGCTTCATGTCGCTGGTCTTCGCGGGCCTGCTGGTGGACTTCATCCCGATGATCACGGGACGCGCGCTCGGCTCGCCGAAAACCGTCACTGTGATCTTTTGGAGCATGGCGCTCGGCGCGTTTTTCCTCGTTCTCGGACCCTGGCTGGGCGGCAACCTGCCCGCGACCGTCACGGGGTTGATCCTCCACCTCGGCTCGACAATCTGGCTCATCGTCCTGATGGGACGCGCCCTCCAATCCAGCGGACGGCTCTCCAGCGCGGGAGGCTGGCACTTGCTCGCTTCGTACATCTGGATTCTGCTTCCCGTCCTCATCGCCCCGCTGATCCTGACTCATTTCATCGCGGGCGGACCCGTCGAAGCGACTGCGCCTCAACCCCTGGTGTATGGCTGGATCCTGCAATTCGGCATCGCCCTCATCCCATTCATCGCGCGGCGAACCTTCCTCAAGGAGGAGAATCCGCAGTTGGGCGGATGCTGGGGCAGTCTCGCCGCCATCACGCTCGGCGGCCTCCTGATCTGGGTCAGCATCTTCATCCCCGCTCCCGTCAAGGGCATCCTGTATGGCATCGGTTTCGCGCTCTACGCCCTTGCCCTCATCCATCCCATGAAAGAGATGTTCGAGATCGCGCGGGACGGTTTGAAGAAGCACGAACTGGCGTAGGATCACGCGCCTCAATCCATCTTGTAAGCAGGAAAAGAGGAACCAGATTTTTGCGAGAGATCTGGTTTCTCTTTTCCCAGCCTGCCTGTATAATCCCCTTAAATTACTTCAAGGAGTATCTCATGTCGAAATCTGCCCCCGCCCGTTATAGTTCTCTGCAAGTCGCCTTTCACTGGCTGACCGCGCTCCTCATATTCGCCGCCTTCATTTTCGGAAAATATGCCAGTTTCCTGCCGAACGATTCAAGCGAGATCGCGACGCTTCGGATCCACATGGCTCTGGGCATCGCCATCCTTCTTGTGATCGTCCTGCGATTCGTCACGCGGCTGCGGTCTCCGCGTCCCGCCTACGCTTCGACGGGATCCGCCTTCCTCGACGGGCTCGGCAAGTTCGTGCATTACGCGCTGTATGTCTTCATCTTCCTCATGGCCGTGAGCGGACTCGCGCTCTCCTTCCAGGCGGGACTGGCGCAAATTGTTTTCGGCGGCGTCGGCTCGCTGCCCGCAGACTTTTTCGACTTCGCGGCGCGCGCCCTGCATGGTTTCATCGCGCCAGCGCTGTTCCTGCTCATCCTGCTCCACATCGGCGGGGCGTTCTATCATCAGTTGATTCTCAAAGATAACTTGATCGCGCGCATGTCGTTTAAAAAATAGCCGATCCTGTCCGTCAATTCGAGACCGTCGCCACGATCACTTCGCTGGCGACGGTCTCTCCGTTAACCGTCACGCCTGTGACCCAAAAGCGATGCTCACCGGGAGAGAGTTGCCACCAGGCCCGGTAGGGCGGCGAAGAAAGGACGGCGAGCGGCGCGCCGTCCACCCAGATCGTGACCTGGGCGATTCCCGTCCCGGCCACGGCTTCAATGAGTAATTTCTGCGCGGAGGCGTCGAAGGACGGGGCGAGCCGGTACGTGGAATTGGGACGCGGCGAGATGAGCGCGATCTGCGGCTGCGCGTCGGCTTCCCCGGCGGAGGGGATGTCCGCGAGCAGGGGCAGGTTTTGCGCGCGCGCCCAGGGCTGCGCGGCGATCGGAAGGTCGAGGACGATCCTGGTCTGGCGGCGCTCGGCGGGCGTGGAATCGTCGGCGAGCGCGCCCGTCAGCGCGTCGACCGCGACTCGCTTGTAGAGGTTGTCGGGTTGGGTCGGCTCCGTCCCCGCGATGAACCATTCGGCGCGCGTGTGGCCGCAGTCGGGAGTCGGGAGCAGGCCGGAGAGCGCGCAGACCTCCGCCTGGACGAGTCCCTCGGGGCGGGTGAAATCCGTTTTGGGCCTGCCTTCCAGCGTTTTACGGATCGTCTCGTGCCAGATCGGCGCGGCCCCCGTCAAGCCGGTCACGTCTTTCATGGCTTTATAGTCGCTGTTGCCAACCCAGACGCCGACGACAAGATCGGGCGTGTAACCGATGGTCCAGTTGTCGTGGAAGTTGGTGGTGGTGCCGGTCTTGACCGCGGCGGGACGGTCAATTTTCAGCGTGGAGTTGCGGCCGAAGCCGAGGCTGCGCGCGGCGTCGTCGGCGAGGATGTCGCTGAGGAGCCAGACCACGCGCGGGTCCAGGATTTGAAGCGGCGGCGTCGGGAAGGACTCGTAGAGCAGGTTCCCGTCCGCGTCGCGGATGTCGAGCAGGTCGGGATGGTCCGTCTTGACGCCCTTGTCCGCGAGGACGGCGTACGCGCCCGTCAATTCGAGCAGGGACATTTGTCCGCCGCCGAGGGCGAGCGAGAGATCGTATTGATTCGGGTCGCCGAGGGACGTGATGCCCAGCCGCTCGGCGAAGTGGATCGTGTTCGCGATGCCGACTTTTTGGAGGGTGATCACCGCGGGGATGTTGAGCGAGGACGCAAGCGCCAGCCGCACGGGGACGAGTCCGTGTTCGAGGCCGTCGTAATTTTTGGGCGTGTAGGAGGTCTCCTCGTGGGTGGGGAAGGTGGTGGTCACGTCGAGCAGGGGCGTGGCGGCCGTCCAGCGCGCGGCGCCGCGCGGGTCGAGGGCTTGGGCGTAGAGGAACGGTTTGAAGGCGGAGCCAGGCTGGCGCGGGGAGGTCGCCATGTTGACCGCGCCCGCGATGTCCTCGTTGAAATAATCTGCCGAGCCGACCAGCGCGAGTATCTCGCCCGTGCGCGGGTCGAGGACGACGACCGCGGCGTTGTTGACGTTCTGCTCGGGCGACTGGTCGCGCAGGGTCTTGATCTGACGCGCGACGGATTCCTCGGCGATCTGCTGGATTCGCAAATCGAGCGTGGTGCGGACGATGAGTCCCGACTGCGCCGCGAGGTTGATCTTGCCGTCCGCTTCGAGCGCGTCGAGTTGCGATTTGATCATCCAGACGAAGTGCGGCGCGCGGATGGGATAGGGCGTTTCGGTGTAGCGGAGCGCCGCTTCCTCGGCGAGAGTCCGTTCCTGTTCTGAAATGTAGCCGTCCTTTTCCATCAAGCCGAGGACGACGAGTTGGCGTTCACGCGCCGCTTCGGGGTCGGTGAACGGGTTGTAGCGGCTCGGCGATTGCGGCAAGCCCGCGAGCAGCGCACATTCGGGGAGGGTCAGTTCGGCGGCGGACTTGCCGAAGAAGGTCTGGGACGCGGCTTCGACTCCGTACGCCATCCCGCCGTAATAGGTTTGATTGAGATACAGCGCGAGGATCTCATCTTTGGAAAGTTTGCGCGTCATCTGCCACGCCAGGACCATCTCGCGGATCTTGCGACGCGGCGAGCGCGAGCCGAGTTCTTCGCCGAGCAGGAGGTTCCTCGCCACCTGCTGCGTGATGGTGCTTCCGCCCGCCAAAGTCTCGCCGCCCCGCAGGTTGATCCACAACGCGCGCAGGATGCCCGCCGCGTCCACGCCTGGGTTGGCGTAGAAGTTTCGGTCTTCGACGGCGATGGCCGCGTCTTTCATGTACTGCGGGATGGACGCGAACGAAAGCGCGGCGTGACGTCCGCCCTCGGCGGGGATGAACTCGTAAAGCAGTCCGCCGTTTCGGTCGGTGATTCGGACGCTCGGCTGGGCGAGACGCGAAGGGAGCGAGTCCACGCTGGGGAGGTCGCGGAAGAGATAGTACCAGCCAGCCGCGAGGGCCGCCAGGAGGAGGAGGGGGAGCAGAAATTTTTTCACGGTAGTTTATGCGATTGTAGCACGCGGGTTTAACGTTTCGCGGCTTCGGCCTGTTCCCCTTGACTTTGCGCCCGCCTGGGAGTAAACTAGCCCTACCGACCGTTCGGTAGGGAGCGCTTATGACTCGTGAAGACATTCTCGACGCCGCCGCGCAAGTGATCCGCAAGAAGGGCTTTCACGCCGCTTCGATGGCCGACATCGCCGCGGCGGTCAAGTTGCAGAAGGCCAGTCTCTATCATCACGTCTCCTCGAAGCAGGAGATTTTGCTCGCGCTCCTCGACCGCGCCATCGAAATGCTCATCGAGCGGATCGAGCCGCTGGCGGCGCAGGACGCGCCCGCAGACCAGAAACTGCGCGCCATGATCCGCGTTTATTTGCAGATGCTGGCGGAGAACGCCGACCTTGCGTCCGTCCTGCTTTTTGAACATCGTTCCCTCGAGCCGAAACAGCATACCCGTCACATCCCGAACCGCGACAAGTTCGAGAGTCTGTGGCGGGATGTTCTTTTGGAAGGGGTGAAGACTCGGAAGTTTGCCTGCGCCGACCCTGCGCTCACCGTCCGCGCCCTGCTCGGCACGCTCAACTGGACTTTGACCTGGTACCGTCCCGACGGCGCGCTGTCCATGGAGCAAATTGCCAACCGTATTGCAGACCTGTTCCTGAGGGGCTTGTCTGTGAAATAAAAACTGGAGGTCACATGTATTCATTCGAACCGAATGAAGAGCAGAAAATGCTCATCGAGGCCGTGGGCAAATACGCGGCCAACGACCTGCGTCCCGCGGGACGCGACGCGGAGGAGGGGGGCAGCCTTCCGCCGAAGTTGATCAACAAGGGCTGGGAGCTCGGCGTCCTGCAAGCGTCCATCCCCGAAGCCTATGGCGGATTTGGAGATCGTTCCGCCGTGACGGGCGCGCTGGCGGGCGAGGAACTGGCTTTCGGCAACCTGGCGGGCGCGCTCGTCGTTGGGGTCCCGAGTCTGTTCGCGCTCCCGATCTTGCTGGGCGGCGCCGAGGAGCAGAAGCAGGAATACCTGCCGAAGATCGTCGAGGGCAATTGGACTCCCTACACCGCCGCGTTGATCGAGTTCGCGTTCGACTTCGATCCGCTGGCGCTCAAGACGACCGCGACCCTCGCGGGCGACGAATACGTCCTCAGCGGCGAGAAGGCCTACGTCCCGTTCGCGAAAGAGGCGCAGGCGATGATCGTCTACGCCGCGTTGGACGGCGTCACGCAGGGCTTCATCGTCCCGAAGGCCGCGCCCGGCCTGACCGTCGCGGATGAAGCGGAGAAGATGCTCGGGTTGAACGCGCTGCCGACGTACCGCGTCAAACTGGACGGGGTCAAAGTCCCGAAGGCGAATCGGATCGGCGGCGATTCGGGCCTGGACTTCGAGCGGATCCTGGCTTCGATGCGCGTCGCCAACGCTGCGGCCGCCGTCGGCGTGGCGCGCGCCGCGTTCGATTATGCCCGCGATTACGCAAAGGAGCGCGAGGCCTTCGGCGTGAAGATCGCGCAGAAGCAGGCCGTGGCGTTCATGCTGGCCGAGATGCGGACGGAGATCGAGGCCTCGCGCCTGTTGACGTGGGAGGCCGCCTGGAAATTGGACACAGGCAAAGATGACGCCAACGTGGACGCCTATCTCGCCTCCACGGGCGCGGCGGACATGGCGATGATGGTCACTGACCGCGCGGTGCAGATTTTGGGCGGTCACGGCTACATCCGCGAGCATCCCGTCGAGATGTGGATGCGCGAGGGGCGCGGCTTCGCGATGTGGACGGGTTTTGCGATGGTGTAGTTGCCAATTGCTATTTACCAATTACGCAAACGGTGATTGGTAATTGAAGGAGTAGAACATGACAATCGAATTTGAAGCGCCGAAACCGATCGCGCAAACGCAATTTGTGTTGAAGACCGTCGCCGAGGAGATGATGCGCTCGAAGTCGCGCTATTTCGACGATCACGAACACGAAATCCCTTGGGATTACATCGAGTTCATGCACACGGCCATGAAGGCCATGGGCGCGGGATCGCTGGCACCGAAGGAAAGAGACAACGGTCACGACGACGGCGAGCAGAAAGAGAAACGTCCGCCGATCGCGTACCAGGCGCTGGCCGCGCAGATCGAGATGCTGGCGTGGGGCGACGTGGGCTTCTACCTCGTCACGCCCGGCGGCGGGTTGGGCGCGGCCGCGGTGCAGGCGGCTGGCACGCCCGAGCAGAAGGCCAAGTTCCTGGCGCGCTTCATGGGCGAGAAACCCACCCTGGGCGCGATGTGCATGACCGAAGCGGGCGCCGGCTCGGACACTTCGTCCATCCGCACGCGCGCCGTGCTGGACGAGAAGACCAACGAATGGATTCTCAACGGCGAGAAGATCTTCGTCACCGCGGGCGATAAGGCCTTCAACGAATACGAAAAACTCGGCAAGGGATTCCTCGTCGTCTGGGCTTCGATTGACCCCGCGGCGGGACGCGCCGGGATGCGTTCGTTCGTCGTCGAGGGTGGGACGCCCGGAGTCAAGGTCACGAAACTGGAGGAGAAACTCGGGATCCGCGCCAGCGACACGGCCGCGATCTCCCTCGTGGACGCGCGCGTCCCATTCGACCACATCCTCGGCAGTCCCACCGTCGAGAAGACGACGACAGGCTTCAAGGGCGCGATGGCGACGTTCGACGCGACCCGCCCGCTGGTGGCCGCGTCGGGACTCGGGGTGGCGCGCGCCGCGTTGGAATTCCTGAAGGAGAAACTCGCCGAGAGCGGAGTCGAGATCCGCTATGGACTGCCGCGCCAGAAGTTGACCAACATCGAGCGCGAAGTCATTGACTGCGAGATCATGCTCAAGTCCGCGTGGCTGATGGTGTTGAAGGCGGTCTGGATGGCGGATAACAAACATCCGAACGCGCTCGAGTCCTCGATGAGCAAGGTCAAGGCTGGCGACGTTGGCACGAAGATCACACAGAAGGCTGTGGAGATTCTTGGTCCGCTCGGCTACAGCCGCGAGTTCCTGCTGGAGAAATGGTTCCGCGACGCGAAGATCACGGATATTTACGAAGGCACGGGGCAGATCAACCGTCTCGTGGTCGCGAGGCAGATACTTGGGTATAGCGGAGCGGAGTTGAGGTAACTGGCAGGTGCAGACTGGTAGGGGCAGACTGGTAGGGGCAGACTGGTAGGGGCAGACCTACGTGTCTGCCCTATTGGCACAAGGTGGCGGACACGCAGGTCCGCCCCAACAGCCTAAAGAGGAGATTTGAACATGAACTACCAAATCAACAAAACCGTCGTCATCGGCGCGGGGACGATGGGAGCGGCGATCGCGGCGCATCTCGCCAACGCGGGCGTGCGCGTGACCCTGCTCGATATCGTCCCGAAGGACGCGCCAGAAGGAGACAAGGCGGCGCGCAACAAGATCGTCACCGAGTTGTGGGAGCGCTGTTTGAAGGCGAAGCCCGCCAACTTGATGGACGCCAGCCTGAAGACGCTGGTCACGCTCGGAAACCTGGAGGACGATTTCGACGCGGTGACGGAAGCGGACTGGGTTATCGAGGTCATCGTCGAGAACCTGAAGATCAAACAGGATTTGATGGCGCGCATCGACGCGGTCCGCAAGCCGACGTGTATTGTCACGACGAATACTTCGGGCATCCCCGTCAAGGACATCGCCGCGGGACGCTCGAAGGGCTTCAAACAACACTTCCTCGGCACGCACTTCTTTAATCCGCCGCGCTATTTGAAACTGCTGGAGATCATCCTGACGGCGGACACTTCGAAGGAAGTGACGGAGTTCATCTCGTGGTTCGGCGAAGTTCGTCTCGGCAAAGGCATTGTGCTTTGCAAGGACACGCCCAACTTCATCGGCAACCGCGTCGCCTTCGGGACGGGCGCGTTCGGGATGGATTTCATCTTGAAGAACGCCTACACCGTGGATGAAGTGGACGCGGTCACGGGTCCGCTGATCGGTAATCCGCGCACGGCGACGTTCCGCCTGATTGACCTGGTCGGCGTGGACGTTTGGGAGCACGTCGGGAAAAATCTCGCGCCGCTGGTCCAGCACGACAAACTGGCGGTGAAATATCTGCAAGCCGAAGCGCCGAACAAACTCATCCACACGATGGTGGAGCGCGGCTGGCTGGGCAACAAGAGCAAAGTCGGCTTCTACAAGGAAGTCCGTGCGGAGGACGGAAAGAAGGAATTCTGGCCGCTCGACTTGCAGACGATGGAGCACGTCGCGCCGACGAAGCCGCGCTTCGAATCCGTCGGGAAGGCGAAAGACCTCGAGAATCTCGGAGACCGCCTCAAGGTCATGTTGGAAGCGGACGACCGCGCCGCGAAACTCGTCGCCGCGCTGACTCTCCAGTCGTTCCAGTACGCGTCGTCCATCATCCCCGAAGTGGCCGACACCGCCAAGCCGATTGACGACGCCATGCGCTGGGGCTTCATGCACGAGGCGGGGCCGTTCGAGATGTGGGACATGCTCGGCGTGCGCGACACGGTCAAAAGGATGAAAGCCGCGGGCTATCCCGCCGCGAAGTGGGTGGACGCGATGCTCAAGGCGGGCGTCGAGTCGTTCTATCAATACAAGAACGGCGAGAAGGTCGGCGTGTACGATGTGTCGAAGGAAAAATATGTGAAGATCAAACGGCCCGCGGGCGTGATCGTTTTGAAGGATTTCCGCGGCACGAAGAAGATGATCGCCCACAACGCGGGCGCGTCGCTCTTTGACATCGGCGACGGCGCGGCGCTGGTGGAGTTCCACACCAAGATGAACGCCCTCGACGAGGACATCTCGAACATCGTTGGCGAGGCGCTCGACCGCGTGGAAAAGGACTTCGACGGACTCGTGATCGGCAACGAAGCCGACAACTTCAGCGCGGGCGCGAATCTGTTCATGGTCGTCGTCGCGGCGCAGCAGGGCATGTGGGACACGCTCGACGGGGCTGTGCGCGGCCTGCAAAACATGAACATGCGGATGCGCTACTTCCCGAAGCCCGTCGTCGTGGCTCCCGCGGGAATGGCGCTGGGTGGCGGATGCGAAGTGACGATGCACGCCCCGCGCGTCGTCGCCGCGTCCGAGACCTACATCGGACTCGTGGAACTCGGCGCGGGCGTCATCCCTGCGGGCGGCGGCACGAAAGAGATCGTGCGGCGGATCGTCAACCCCGCGATGAAGACCGACAACGCCGAGGCGTTCCCGTTCCTTCAGCGCGCGTTTCTGCAGATTGGTCAGGCGAAGGTCGCCACCTCCGCGGAGGAGGCGCGCTCGATGGGTATTCTCTCCCCATCCGACCGAATCGTGATGAACCGCGAACGCCTGCTGACCGAAGCCAAGCGCGAAGTACTGGCGATGTCCGCGGCGGGGTATCATCCGCCCGCGCCAGAGTTGATCTATGCTCCGGGCCGCGACATGTTCGGCGCGATGAAGATCGGCGCGTGGTCGTTCGCCGAGGGTAAGTACATCACCGAGTACGATTACCACATCGCCACGAAACTGGCCTACGTGATGGCGGGCGGCATGTTGTCCAAGCCGACGTGGGTCAGCGAGCAGTACATCCTGGACCTGGAGCGCGAAGCCTTCCTGTCGCTGTGCGGCGAGGAGAAAACGCAGGCGCGCATGTGGGCGCTGTTGCAGACGGGGAAGCCATTGAGGAACTGATACATGTTACATGTTACGAGATACAAGTTACATGTTACGCGCGAGGCGATGGCTGATGGCTGAGAAATTTTCGAAGTTTGAAGAATGGGAGAAAACGGTTCCCGATTATGTAAAAAAGGATCCGTTGTGGGATTCGCTGTACTATCGCGTCGCCTTGTATCTCTACGACCTGGTTTGGGATGATTGCGAACTCCTTCAAAAGGATTTTCGCGCCCGAAAGAATGTTGAGCAAATCATCCACAGTTCAGGGAGCATTTCAGCCAACATGGAAGAGGCATTTGGCCGCGGAGTTGGGACGCCAGATTACGTGCGAATCTTGAAAATCAGCCTTGGCGAAATTCGCGAAACGCGTGGTTGGTATTACCGCTGTCGCAAAGCCCTGCCTGCCGACTTGCTCGAACATCGCTATAAGGTTGTCGACCATTTACGATCTCTGGTCGTCAACGTGTTAAACTCTCACAAAGGCAATCTCGGCAAGAAGTAACCTGTATCGTGTATCCTGTATCTTGTATCTTGTACCCACAAGGAGTACACCATGAAAGAAGCAGTAATTGTCAGCGTAGTTAGAACGCCAGTTGGTAAGGCGAAAAGAGGCGGATTGACTACCGTTCGTCCCGACGAGATGGCGGCTGTGACCGTGAACGCGTTGCTCGACCGCACGCCAGGTCTCGATCCCGCCGAAGTGGATGACCTCGTGGTGGGATGCGCCTTTCCCGAGGGCGAGCAGGGCATGAATATGGCGCGCATGATCGGCTTGCGTTCGAGATTGCCGCAGTCCGTCCCCGCGGAGACCATCAACCGTTATTGCTCGTCGGGCGTGCAATCCATCGCGCATGTGGCGCATCGCATTATGACGGGCGAGATCGAGGTCGGGATCGGCGGCGGCGTGGAGTCCATGTCCATGGTGCCGATGATGGGCTACAAATTTTCGCCCAATCCGCACTTCGCGCAAGATTTGCCGCACTACTATACCAACATGGGACTCACCGCCGAGAACGTCTCGGTCAAATACGGCGTCAGCCGCGAAGACCAGGACGCGTTCGCGTTGCAGTCCAACCTGAAAGCCGCGAAAGCCGTCGAGAGCGGACTCTTCGATCCCGAACTCGTGCCGATTGACGTCGAGATTGTCGAGTACGTGGACGGGAAGGAGTCGACGCGCAAATTCACGGTCGCGCGCGACGAAGGTCCGCGCGGCGACTCGACTTTGGAGGGACTCGCCAAACTAAAACCCGCCTTCAAGGAGGGCGGGACCGTCACCGCGGGCAACTCCTCCCAAATGTCCGACGGCGCGGCGATGACGATGGTCATGTCCGCGGAGAAGGCCGCGCGGCTCGGACTCAAGCCGCTGGCGCGGTTCGTCACCTTTGCCGCGGCTGGCGTCCCTCCCGAATTGATGGGCATCGGCCCCATTGAAGCCATCCCGAAGGCGTTGAAGCAGGCTGGCTTGTCGCTGAGCGAGATTGATCTGATAGAATTGAACGAGGCCTTCGCCGCCCAGTCGCTGGCGGTGATCCGAACGCTCGAACTCGACGAGAGTCGCGTCAACGTCAACGGCGGCGCGATCGCCCTCGGTCATCCGCTCGGCTGCACGGGCGCCAAACTGACCACGCAACTCATCTACGAGATGGCGCGGCGCAAATCCAAATTCGGCATGGTGACGATGTGCATCGGCGGAGGGATGGGCGCGGCCGCGATCTTCGAGAATCTTCAAAATTAGTCTGTTGGTCGCGCAGCCGCGCGGTCGGCTCGCCGACAACAGGACCACGCGACCACACGACTATCCGACTATCCAACTACTAAACCAGGAGACTACACAATGCCCCTCACAATTTCTGATTTGATGTCCAAAATGCCCGGCGCGTTCATGCCTGAAAAGGCGCCCGGCCTCGACGCCGCGATCCAGTTCAAGTTCAGCGGAGCGGAAGCGGGCGACTGGTACGCCGAGATCAAGGACGGGAAGTGCGTCACCGCGCAGGGCGTGCATCCCTCCCCGAAGATGACTCTCACCGCCGATTCCGCCGACTACGTCAAGATCTTTACGGGTGAACTCGACGGGATGCAGGCGTTCATGCAAGGCAAGATCAAACTGGCGGGCGACCTGAACCTGGCGATGAAGCTGACCCAGATGTTTAAGATCCGATAAACAACAAACCCCTGTTTTCCCAAAGAGAACGGGGGTTTGATAAAATATCAGCCGCCCGGCGATTTAATGGGACGCGGCGAACGCGTTTTCTCTTCGTGGAGCCGCGTCTTTCGCGTCCTGTTTCCAGAGCGCCGGGCAGTTGGATAGAATAGACCATCCCGTTTGAGGAGACTGATATGGCTTGGAGTTGGATTGCCGATCCCGAAACATGGGTTGCCCTGGTCACGCTGATCGTGCTGGAACTGGTGCTGGGCGTGGACAATGTCATCTTTATCTCGATCCTTTCCGGCAAGCTTCCGTCGGAAGAACAACCGCGCGCCCGCACAACGGGCATCTTGCTGGCGGTGATCACGCGCATCCTGCTGTTGACTTTTCTTTATGTCATCATCGGGCTGACCGAGCCGCTTTTTACCATCCCCATTGTAGAGGTCGAGATCACGGGCAAAAGCCTGGTGTTGCTGGCGGGCGGGCTTTTCCTGCTTTGGAAGAGCACCCACGAAATTCACGAAAAACTGGAGGGCGAGCAGGGACGCGCCTCCACGAAAGTCGCGGCGACGTTTGCCAGCGTCATCATCCAGATTATGCTGCTGGATATCGTTTTTTCGCTCGATTCGGTTATCACCGCGGTGGGCATGGTGAAGCACATCGAGATCATGGTCATGGCGGTCATCCTGGCCGCGATCGCGATGATTTTCGTGGCCGGGCCGGTGAGCGAGTTCGTGGAACGCCATCCGACCGTCAAGATGCTGGCGCTGAGTTTTCTCCTGCTGATCGGGTTCACTTTGGTGGCCGAGGCCTTCCATGTGGAAATCCCCAAAGGATATATTTATTTCGCGATGGCTTTTTCCGTTTTTGTGGAAATACTCAACCTGCGCGTGCGAGGCGGGACTTCGCCGGTCCGCCTGCGGAAACCGTACGCGCGCGAAAACAAACTGGAGTTGCAGCCTGTCCCCGTTGCGCGTGAATCTATGACGTCCAGCGCCGCTTCCGTTGAAGAGTCTGCGCGGAAGACGGGGGGCAAGTCTGCCGCGAAAAAGCCGAAGGTGAAGCCAGCCGCTAAAAAGCCCGCGGCAAAGCGGAAGCGCCCCCTCGGCTAACCGAACAGTCGCCCCAGTCCTTTCGCCCCCGATTTTTGGAGCATTTTCATCATCTTCTGCATCTCGCGGAACTGCTTCATCAAACGGTTCACGTCCTGCACGTCCGTGCCGGAGCCGGCCGCGATGCGTCGGCGGCGCGAGGCGTTTAACAAGTCGGGGTCGCGGCGCTCGTTCACGGTCATCGAATTGATGATGGCTTCCGTCGTCTTGAAATTTTTCTCCACGTCCTTGGGGTCCAGTTGCTTCGCCGCCGCGCCCATCTGACCGGGCAGCATCTCCAAAATCTGGCTGAGCGGCCCCATCTTCTTCATCTGCTTCATCTGGTCGAGAAAATCTTCGAGCGTGAACTGCCCCTTCATCATCCGCTCGGCGGATTTTTGCGCCTGCGCCATATCCAGCGCGGACTCGGCCTTTTCGATCAGCCCTAGCACGTCGCCCATGCCGAGGATGCGCGACGACAGCCGCGCGGGATCGTAGACTTCGAGCGCGTCCAGTTTTTCGCCCACGCCCAGGAACTTGATCGGCACGCCCGTCACCGAGCGGACCGAGATGGCCGCGCCGCCGCGCGCGTCGCCGTCCATTTTCGTCATGACCAAACCCGTGACATTCACGTTGTCGCGGAAGCCCTGCGCGATGTTGAGCGCCTCCTGTCCGATCATCGCGTCCACGACGAGCAGCGTGTCCACGGGATTGACTTTCGCCGCGATCGCCTTCAACTCGGACATCAACTCCGCGTCCAACTGCGACCGACCGGCCGTGTCCACGATCAGGACGGTGAATCCGCCCTTCTGGGCTTTGTCGAGCGCGCGCGCCGCGAGTTCAGGCGGCGTGACGTTCAGGTCTGCCTCGACGGGGACTCCGACGCGTTCGCCGAGTTGCTGCAACTGCGTCACCGCGGCGGGACGGTACGGGTCGCCTGCCACGAGCATCACGCGCTCGCCCTTCGAGCGGAGCAGGCGCGCCAACTTCCCGGCGGCGGTCGTCTTGCCCGAGCCTTGCAGTCCCGCCAGCAGGACGACGCGCGGCCGGGGCCCTGTCAAATTGAGCGGCGCGGGTTCGCCCAGCAGGGCGATCAACTCCTCGTTGACGATCTTGACGACCTGCTGACCCGGGTTCAGCGCCTTCGACACTTTCGCGCCGACGGCGCGCTCGCGCACGCGGGCAAGGAAGGTCTTGACGACGCTGAAGTGCACGTCCGCTTCGAGCAGCGCGAGACGCACTTCGCGCAGCGCCGCGTCCACGTCCACTTCGGAGAGTTTGGCGCGGCGGCGGAGTCCGTCGAAGACCTGGTTAAGTCGGGATGTGAGAGATTCAAACATGGTTGCTCATCAGAAACCCGTTTTCTTCGGGAAAACGGGTTTTCACGATTTTAGTCGGGAACATTGCGAGGGTCAAGTTGCCTACAAAAATTCTGGCGGTGATGATATAATGCGCCCGCTCAACATGGCGGCTGTAGCTCAATGGCAGAGCGCCACACTGTGGATGTGGATGTTGTGGGTTCGAAACCCATCAGCCGCCCAGGAATCCAGGTCTCAACGAGACCTGGATTTTGTTTTATGACAGCAGCAGCGCCTGCGCGTAAATTTTCGTGAAGTTGGGATGTTTGGCGAGCTCCACAAATTCCACGTCGCGGGCGAGCGTCTCGGCGATCTGACGCTGTTCGCGCGAGACCAACATGCGGCGCGCCCCCGTCCCTGCGGCGTTGCCGATCTGTTGGTAGCGATTTCGCTCCGTGCGCGGCAGCATCCCGATGCCGATGGCGCTGTCGAGGTCGAGATAGGTCCCGAAGGCGCCCGCGAGGATGACCTGCTGGACTTCCTCCGCCTTGATCCCAGCCACGTCGAGCAGCGCTTCCGCGCCCGCTCGGACCGCGCCCTTCGCGAGTTGGATCTCGTTGACGTCCTTGCGCGTCATCCGCACGTCGCGTCCCGTCTTGGACCTTGCGGCGGGGACGAGGACGAATTCCGCGTTCACGCCCGAGCCGCGCAGCCGCGGGTGTTCGCCCGTGAACGCGCCTTTGGGGGTGAGCAGTCCCATCTTTTTACATTCTGCGATCGTGTCGAGAACCCCCGACCCGCAAATGCCGACCGCGTCCACATTGCCGATGGTGTGGATCTGCACCTCGTCTCCCTCGACGCGGACGCGTTCCACCGCGCCGGGCGCGGCGCGCATCCCGTCTTCGATGTGCGCGCCCTCGAAGGCCGGCCCCGACGGGCAGGAGCAGGTCCAGTGGCGGCCGTTGTGGTAGAGACTGAGCTCGGTGTTCGTCCCGATGTCCAGCGCGACGACGGTGTCGGTCACTTTGTGGAGTCCCGCGCCGACGAGCGCCGCCACGTGATCCGCTCCGACGAAGCCCGCGATGTTGGGCGGCAGGTAGACCGTCCCGCCCGCCGCGAGGTTCAGTCCGAGGTCGCGCGCCTTGATGTTCATCGCCTCGCCGACGGTCGCCATGTACGGCGAGTCGCCCAGTTGCTTTACGGGCAGACCCGCGAAGATGTGGTGCATGGCTGTGTTGCCGACGACGACGGCTTCCACGATCTGCTCGCGTTTGACCTTCGCATCCCTGCCCAGTTCTTCGAGCAGGTTGTTCAGCGTCTCGACGACGCGTCCTTGCAGGGTTTTGAGCCCGTCGGCGGGATGGTCGTTGATGTAGCGGATGCGGCTGATCACGTCTTCGCCGTACGCGATCTGCGGGTTCATCGCGCCCGTCTTGGCGGCGGTTTCGCCCGATTTTAAATTCACGAGATACGCCGCGACCTTGGTCGTGCCGATGTCCACCGAGAGGCCGAAGGCGGGCGTCCCGGGAGGCAGGACGGCGACGATTTCCTCGTCGTTGCGGATAGCCAGCGTGGCGCGCCAGTCGTTTCCGCGCAGGACGCCAGAGAGGGCTTTCACGCCTTCCGGGTCGAAGCGGTATTTTCCCGGCGCTCCCGCCTCTTTCAGCGCGTCGAGGACGCGGGTGGTGTCGGGACGCAGGTCGGTCAGCGCGGCAGGCGCCACTTCCACTTCGCGGGTTTCGATGACAGAATGGTCCCATTCGAAGTCAGCGTCGCGGCCCTCGATGGAGAGACGCTGCGGCGCGCTCAACGATTCGGGCGGAATCTCGATGACGAGGTCGGAGAGGATTTCCACCTGGCAGGCTTGACGCAAACTCGCGGCGCGCTCGGCCTCGGTCAACTCCTCCATTTCGGTCATGGAGAAGTCCGTCAGCTTGCCTTTGAGCAGGCGGATTCGGCAGGTTCCGCAGATGCCCGCGCCCCCGCAGAGGGCGACGAGTTCCACGCCCGCCTGCTGGCAGGCGTCCAGTAAATTCGTCCCCTCGGGGACTTCGACTCGTTTACCGATAGGCTGTAGATCAAGATGGCAGATGTTGGTCATACGGGGATGTTCCCGTGTTTGCGCGGCGGCGCGGGGGCGTATTTATCGCGCAGGGCGGAGAGCGCCGCGATGATCTTGGGACGCGTCTCCTTCGGCTCGATGATGTCGTCCACGTAGCCCGTCGCCGCGGCGTGGTAGGGATTGTTGAATTTCCGCCGGTAGTCTTCGGCGATGCGTTTGCGCTCCGCGGCCGGGTCGGGGGCGGCCTCGATCTGTTTCTTGAACAGGATGTTGGCCGCGCCTTCCGCGCCCAGCACGGCGATCTCCGCGCTCGGCCAGGCGTAGGTCACGTCGGTGCCGAGGTATTTGCTCCCCATCACCACGTACGCGCCGCCGTAGGCCTTGCGCGTGATGACGGTCACTTTCGGGACGGTTGCCTCGGAATACGCGTAGAGCAGTTTCGCGCCGTGACGGATGATGCCGCCGTGTTCCTGCGCCACGCCCGGCAGGAAGCCGGGCGAATCCACGAACGTGACCAGAGGGATGTTGAAGCAATCGCACATGCGGACGAAGCGCGTCATCTTGTCGGCAGCGTCAATGTCGATCACGCCCGCCATCACCGACGGCTCCTGTCCCACGATGCCCACGCTGTGCCCGCCGATGTACGCCAGCCCGACGATGGCGTTGCGCGCCCAGTCGGGCTGGATTTCCAGGAATGAGCCGCGGTCCACGACCGATTCGATGACTTCGTGCATCGCGTACGGCGACTGCGGATCGAGGGGGATGAGGCGGTTCAGCGCTTCGTCCATCCGATGCGGATCGTCTCCCTCCGGGCCGAAGGGCGGGTTCTCGACGTTGTTGGAGGGGAGGTGACCGAGGGCGCGCCGGGCGAGCGCCAGAGCCTCCTGTTCGGACTGAGCGGTGAGGTGCGCCGTCCCGCTGATGGAGGCGTGCACGCCCGCGCCGCCGAGCGATTCGGGGTCGATCGCCTCGCCCGTCACCGCCTTGATGACCTCGGGGCCGGTCAGAAACATGAATGAGTGTTTCTCGACCATGATGATGACGTCTTGCAGGGCAGGCGAGTAGGCCGCGCCGCCGGCGCATGGTCCGAGCATGATGCTGATTTGGGGGATGACGCCGGAGTACTGCGCGTTGCGGCGGAAGATTTCGGCGTAGCCGCCGAGGGCTTTGACGCCCTCCTGGATGCGCGCCCCGCCCGAGTCGATGAGACCGATGCACGGCGCGCCGTTGCGGAGGGCGAGGTCCATCACGCGGCAGATCTTGTGGCTTTGCATCTCGCTGAGCGTGCCGCCGTAGATGGTGAAATCCTGGGCGTAGACGTAGACCGTCCGCCCGTCAATCCGACCGTAACCGGTCACGACGCCATCGCCGAGGTATCTTTCGGATTCCAGCCCGAGTTCGTCGCCCTCGCTGGTGATGAAGGGCTCGATCTCGTTGAAGGTGTCGGGGTCGAGGAGCAGGTCGAGGCGTTCGCGCGCCGTCAGTTTGCCTTTGGAGCGCTGGCGGGCGATGCGTTCCGCCCCGCCGCCCGCGCGGGCCTTTTCGCGCGCGCGGCGTAATTCGATGATACGGGGATCTTCTTGCATGGGCGTTTCCTTATGTGTTGGTGGAGTGGCGAGGGGAAGTATAGCATATCGGGCCTATCAGAAGAAAGGTCGCAGGGGCTTTTCTTTGCTATGATCGGATATTTATGGTTTAATGTGTATGTGCGTTGGATATATATTTCTCCTCATCTTGACGACGTCGTTTTTTCCGTAGGCGGATTAATTAACGAGCAGATCCGCGCTGGGGGGCAGGTTGAAGTGTGGACGCTTATGTGTGGTTTTTCTAATTTTGAGGAGACCAGTCCGCTGGCGCAAGCATTACATCGCCTATGGAAATTCCGGTCTGCTGAAGAGGCTGTCCGTTTGCGGCGCGGCGAAGATCTGCGTGCAATGAGAATTGTTGGCGCAAGGGCCGTCCACTTTGATTTCCTCGACTGCATCTATAGACGCGGGCAGGATGGACGGTGGCTATATGCCAACAGCACATTTGTCTCGCCACACGGTGGTGACGCAGAATTAGTCTCCCGGATGACACACGGCCTCGCCGAACGGCTGGAATCCGCTGATAGAGTTGTTTGTCCATTGGCGATTGGCAATCATGTGGATCATGTCCTCACGAAGCGGGCAGTCGAGGATCTCGGCCGTGCGCTTTGGTATTATGCCGATGTACCGTATTTACAAAATAATCCGTCTGCCCTGGATTCTCTAACACAGGCGATGAATACCGACCGATATGCAATTTCGTGGCGGGGGCTGGCCGCGTGGAAAAAAGGCGCTGCGGCATACGCGTCCCAGATTCCCATGGAATTTGAGACAACCTGGAAACTGCGTAGGCTGCTTGGACGTTATGGAAGAAACGGCATTTGTCTGTGGAGGCCGCGTTAATGCTAGTGGAACAGGATCGCAATGACGGTTAGTCGCATCATTGATCTGATGATCGAGCAACCGGTTGGCTGGATTCGAGCCAGTCTGCCAAAGATCGAGACAGCAACGTGCTCGGTCGCGAATCTAACGCATAATGCAGGATTGCTGCACGAAGCGCGAGAGGCGTGTCTTTGTCGGCGCTGGCGCGATCTGACTGAGATAGATGTGGAAGCGACGCATTTTTCCGTCGTTGTGCCGGTTCATAACGAGGAGCGGTCGCTTCCGTCTATGCTGGGCGCTTTGCTGGCGTCGGAATTACCCAGTTCCGCGGATATTCAGTTTATATTTGTTGTTAATGCGTCGAACGATAAAAGCGTTGTTCAAATCAAAAACCGTCTGGCGCTCATATGTTCACCGACCGAAACGCATCTACCGGCATCAGATTACGATTCAAGGATGAAGGAATCTGCCTTTCAAGTTTGTTATGGCAGAATACGATTTCTTGTGATAGAAACGCCAACGGCTGGCAAGGCCAACGCTCTCAACCTTGGCAATGAAATTGCGTTGCGTCAAGATCACAATATTGCGATAAATATAGACGCCAATAATTGGGTGGAGCCTGATTCTATTGCCCTGATATATCAATGCGCGAAACAGGCTGGCATTGATTCGCCAAACAATAAAGTTGTGCTCGTCAATGCGTTGGAGTATTGCCCGACGCGGAATGAGCAGGCGCAGGTGGCGGTAAAGGGGAAGACGCAAAAGGCTGAAATATCAGGCAGCATGTTCGCATGGTCTACGCGGTGGATTCAGCAAAACGGCGGATTTCCTCAGCTTGCAATCGAAGATTATGGAACTGGCTTGCTGGCGCTTTCCCAGCGTAAACGAATTATTGAGAGCAGCGCGAATATCTGGGCGTTTTCGCCTGCCGACGACGCTGATGAAAAGAAACAGTTGATCCGCTTTGTTTATGGGGCGCTGCAATTGAAGCGATTATTTCGAGACGACCAGCGTGTAACGAATATTCTCATGGACGATTTTCCGCACCTACGTCCGTGGCGGAAGCGTCTGGATTATTATGTACTTTCTCGAGTGCGTGAACGGAAACCCCTGCTAAAAATTCTTCGCGGCTTTTACACATGGTTGACCAATGAGAATTGCATCTTCGAGGCCCGACGCTTGCTACGCCGAAACCCGTCTGGACAGACCTGGCAGCCAATCCGTAGCACAAAATAAATGTTGAATTAATGAATTTTGAGCTGACAACTGCGTGGTCGTATAATTCGAGTTCAGTTTCTTATGGACAGTATACAATCTGTGGTTGATTTAATGTTGGAACAACCAGAAGGATGGCTTTATGCTAGCCTTCCCATTTTGTTGTTAATTACTTGTGAGATTTTTCGACTAAGGCAAACAATGCGAGGCGGCATATCATTTGATGAAGCTCGCGCTATTATTCAACGGAAATATTGGCTTGACCAGACCGGTATTGAGTCTGTGAATTCACGCTTCACAATTGTTGTGCCGATTCATAACGAGCGCCGTTTTCTTCCGTCTTTTCTAGGAGCGTTTTTGGCATCTGGAATTCCCTCCGACGTTGATGCGCAGATTGTTTTTGTGCTAAATGCTTCCGCTGACCAAAGTAAAGAAATACTTATTCGCCGTCTGTCGCAATATTATCCCGCGGTTAAAATCTTCATCCCCAACTCGGCATATGATCCGAAAATGTCTAATTCGGCGCTTCAATTCGGCTATACTGGGTTGCGCTTTCTGATAGTCGAAACTCCCACCGCCGGTAAGGCGAACGCTCTCAATATTGGTAATGAGATTGCAATACGGAGCGACCATCCGCTGGCGATAAACATTGACGCCAACAACTGGGTTGAGCCTGATTCTGTTGCCCGACTGTATGGTTTTACAAGGCGCGTCATTCTTGACGATCCAAAATCCGATACTGTGCTTGTCAATTCGCAGGAGTTTAGCCCAAAGAAAAACGAGAATATGCGGGCGACTCCACGAGCCAAAACAATGAAAGCCGAGGTGACGGGGTGGATGTTCGCGTGGTCCACTCACTGGATTAACGGTATTAAAGGTTTTCCGCAAAATGTCATTGAAGATTATAGCGCGGGCCTTATAGCTCGTTCTCAAGGCAGGCAAATTGCAGAAAGCGATGCCAAAATCTGGGGTTATGCCGCTTCGACCTTGTTCGATGAGAATAAGGAAATGATCCGTTATATTTATGGTGCCATGCAGTTGATGCGCCAATTTGAAGGAAACGCGCTTGCCAGATCAATCCTGCTCGATGATTTCCCTCAGCTTCGCTCCCTCAAGAACCGTATATCATATTTTTTGTTTCGTAAACAGGATCGCGGCCAACCGCTGAAATATGTAAAAGGCGTCATCAGGTGGCTGAAAAATGAATGGTTCATTTCCCAGGCGCGTCGGGAGATGCGTTATGCTCCTCACGGTCAAACATGGAGACCGATTTCCAGCACAAAATAGATTTTAGGCATTCCTCTTGGACGGCAATCTATCGACTTATCAGCGATAATTCATATCCGGTTTTCAGAAAAGAAGATATACTACATTTATTCAATCCAATTTTGTAGAAGCGAGTTGCCATGACAATTAACAAACAAGACGTTATTTATTTATTATTGATCATTGCATTGGCTAGCGCGGGCGCAGTGTTGATTAGTAATCCCAACATTCAAGTAGGGCTGTTTGGCCTGGCTACTCTGTTGGTCATTGGGCTGGTAGTAGCAATTTACATTAAGCCTAGTCTCGGCGCAGTGGTGTTGATCATCGCGGTATTCTCGAATATCTCTCGCCAGTTCACAGACCAGGGACTGCCTGGCGTTATTAAGCCGTTAGTGGCTATTGTCGCGGCGACAATTTTTGTGAGATATTTGAACGAGAGCATGCCGGACGGGCGGGTAAAAACGCGCACCGTTGAAGTTTTCCTTTTCCTGTTTCTTATCGCAACTGCTCTTTCCTATATTGTGGCCGACAACAAAGATCGCGCTCTTGAGGCGACTCTTGATCTGGGAAAAGATATCGTCATTATTTATTGTTTTCTCTTTACTTTAAGAACTCCCAATACATGGAAGATGGCTGCGTGGACTATTATCCTCGTCATGGGATTTTTATGTCTTTTGGGTGCGTATCAAGTAATTAGAGGGAATTACCGGCAGGAGTTTTTTGGGCTGGCGAGAGTGGTTCAGGATATTGGGTCGTACTCGACGACGTATCGAATCGCCGGATCAATTAAGGAACCAAATATTTGGGGGCAGGTAGTGGTCGCGTCCATTCCACTTGTCCTGCTCCGCGTTATTGACGAGTCTCGCATCCGTATCAAGTTGATTTCGTTGGGCATTCTTGGCATTTTGTTGTTCGAAGTCTTGAATACCTATAGTCGGGGAGCTTATCTGGCCCTTGCGATTATCTTTGTCCTGACGGCACTGAGTTACCGTCTCCATCCTTTGGTATGGTTTTCTAGCATGGCAGTCGTTGTGCTGGCTATCCCTTGGTTGCCATCCAGCTATACGGCGCGATTTGAGACGCTCTCTCTCCTCTCGCCCGGTAGTCAGGGAGGAATCTATCAGGAGGATTCTTTCCGCGGTCGAACCAGCGAGATGTTGACTGGATTAAGTATGTTCGTCAACAACCCGCTTTTAGGCGTCGGCGCAGGAAATTATCCAAATAACTACCAGACGTACGCAACGAATGTTGGTCTGGAATTGCGTTCTGGAGAACGTGATCCACACTCGCTTTACGTTCAAGTGCTGGCGGAAACGGGCGTAATCGGCACAATTATGTTCGTCGGTTTTTCCATCGCTTTGCTGGTCGGGCTGACCCGAGCGCGTAATTCCATCTCGCATCTTGAAGAGTATCGGCATTGGATACCGTGGATCATCGCCATTCAATTGACTATCATTGGATATCTGATCACGAGTTTCTTCCTGCACGGAGCTTATCTTCGCTTCTTTTGGATCTTTTCCGCGCTGGCGATGTCTGCGATTCAATTGACGGAAGAATTGCGCCAGGATGCTGAACGACCCTCTCGCGAGTTGACTACTTGATGAATTCTCAAAGCAGTTCCAACAAAGCCGGCGAACACATTGTCAGGAAGACCGCCGGCGGAATTTTCTGGAATTTTATTGCCTACGGGTTGACTAAAGTCGTAACGCTGGTCGCTACCGCCATTCTTGCCCGCGTATTGGCCAAAGACGATTTTGGTTTGGTCTCGATCGCGCTGGTGGCGGTCAACTATTTGGCCGTCATTAAAGATCTGGGCCTCGGCATGGCGTTGATCCAACGGCAGGGGGATGTAAACGAAGCCGCTAATACCGTCTTTACACTCAATGTTATTATTGGCTTCTTGCTCTCCCTGATTATTCTTCCGCTCAGCCCGCTTGTTGCAGCCTACTTCAAGAATCCGGATGTCTCTGCGGTGTTACGGTGGCTTGGATTATCGTTTTTCATCAGTTCGATTGGCTCGGTGCATATCGTTTGGCTGTTACGCGAGATGGATTACCGGCGCAAGATGATCCCTGATATTGGGAACTCGGTGGTCAAAGGTATTGTCTCTATCGGCATGGCGTATGCGGGATACGGCGTCTGGGCGCTGGTGTTCGGACAGCTCGCCGGCGCGCTGAGCTCTGTAATCCTCGTGTGGATGATTCGCCCCTGGCGGCCGCGCCTCGCCCTTGATCCCGGCATTACCGGCGCGTTATTTAAATTTGGATTTTCAATCATCGGTGGCGACTTGCTCAATATTTCTGTTGATAATTTTGGATACATTGTCATTGGGCGGATTTTTGGCGCGGTGCAGTTGGGAATTTTCACGTTGGCGTACCGTCTTCCCGAAATGCTCCTTATCGGCAACTTGTGGATCATGGCGAGCGTCACCTTCCCTGCCTTCGCCAGCATTCAGGATCGCCCCGAAGAATTGCGCCGCGGCTTCCTTGCTTCAATTCGATTGGTGCAACTGTTCGCCGTGCCGATCTGTTTAGGCCTGATCATTGCAGCCGACCCAATAGTGCGCGTGTTGTTCGGTGAGCAATGGCTGGACGCGATCCCAATTCTCCGCGTGCTGGCAATTTACGCGCTCATGTATTCCATCGCGTACCATATTGGCGATGTTTATAAAGCCATCGGTCGCCCGCAAATTCTAATATGGCTCGCCGTCTTTACGCTGGTGCTCATCGCTCCTGCGCTGATTATCGGTTCCCGTTTTGGATTGATCGGCGTCGCGTGGGGATATGCAATCGCGATGATTATTGACCGTGTTGTTGGCATTGTCGTCGCGACACGCTTTATTAAAATATCCTTTCTGGATATTTTGAAAGAGATGTTGCCGTCCTTGAAGGGCGGGGCAGTCATGTCGGTCGTAGCGATTCTTGTTTTGTACGCGGTTCAAAGCGCTGTGCCTATCATCCAATTAACCTGTGTCGCCCTCGCGGGCGCGGCCGCGTATTTCGCGGTTCTTTGGCGATCTGAAAAAGAGAATTTGCTCCAACTTGCGACTCTCATCCGCAAGAAGGATTGACGTTTTTCTGCGAAATGAAATTCCCCACTTGCGTTATCTACATTATTGACGGTCTCGGCATGGGCGGCGCGGAACGCCTCATGGTCCCCATCCTCAAGCGTCTCGACGCCGGGCGCTTCGCGGCGCGCGTCTGCGTCCTCCAATCGAAAGGAGACAACCCGCTCGCGGCAGACATCCGCGCCCTCGGCGTCCCCGTGGACGACCTCCCGATCGCGCGCCTGCGCGACTTCGGCGCGGTCGGACGTTTGCGGAATTATCTGCGCGGCCATCGCGCCGGCATCGTCCACACCCAACTGGAATTCTCCAACATCCTCGGCGGCCTCGCCGCCAAAACCCTGCGACTCCCCAGCCTCAGCACCGTCCACGTTCTGCCGACGGACGACGTTCGCGCCAGGACGCGCCTGCACCAGCGCGTGGAATGGTTTGCGCTCCGGTTTTTTTGCGATCGCGTCCTCGCGGTCTCGGAAGAGACGCGGCGGCGCTACATTGCCGAAAGCGGGATCCCCGCCCGCAAGTTGACGACGCTCTACAACGGCATTGACCTGTCCGCCGGCCGCCGCCGCGAATCTGGACCCGCGCGGGATTCCGTCCGGAACGAGTTTAACCTCCCCCGGGCCGCGTCCCTCCTGACGACGGTCGCGGTCCTCCGCCCGCCCAAAGGGATCGAGTTCATGCTCCGCGCCATGCCCGCCATTTTAGAGTCGCGCCCAGACGCGTACTACCTTGTCGTCGGCGATGGGACTCACCGTGAAGCGTTGGAAAATGAAACACGACGGTTGGGATTGCAGGAGCGCGTCGTCTTTGCGGGGCTGCGGAAAGACGTCCCGCGCCTGCTCGCCGCCAGCGACATCTTCGTCCTCCCCACGCTGACGGAGGCCCTCCCGACGGTCCTCGCGGAGGCGATGGCGGCGCGGCTGCCCGTCGTCGCGAGCGCGGTCGGCGGCGTCCCGGAGATGATCGCGGACGGCGAAAACGGAATCCTGGTCCCGCCCGCGCAGCCCGAGGCGTTGTCCCGCGCCTGCGCCGCGCTTTTGTCCGACGCGGAGACGAGGCGCGGGATGGGCGAACGCGGATGGCAGATCGTCCAGCAGAAATTCAATATCGAAACGCAGGTCCGTCAATTGGAAAATATTTATGTGGAGGAAATGAGTCGTCATGGGAAATAAAATCCGCCTGGCGATGGTCGAGCCGAACGGCGCGGGCGGGCTGATCCATTACGCCTATCAACTTTGCGCCGCGCTTTCCAACGCGGAACTCGACGTTACGCTGGTCACCGGCACGAACTATGAAATGGCGGAGTTTCCCCATAATTTTCGCGTGCAGAACATCCTCGCGCTGTGGACGTTGTTCGATCCGCAGCAGATGCACGAGCCGCCGAAGAATCCGTTGACGCGGCTCTGGCACAAAATCCACCGGACGCTGCGCCGCGGCGTGCGCGCCGTCCGGCTGATCCGCGCGTGGATGGGGCTGACGCGCCACTTGACGAATCTCAAACCCGACATCGTCCTGTTCTCCAAGATCAACTTCCCGTTCGAGACATACTTCCTCGGTCTCATGCAGCGACGAGGATTACTCCTGGCTGAGATCGGCCACGAATTCGAGCTGCGCGAGCGTTCGGGACGATTCGCCGCGCTGGTCGCGCGCGCCTACGCGGGCATCTACACTCACTTCTCGGCGATTTTCTTCCACGCGCAGGAGAACCGCGAACGTTTCCTGTCGTTGTTTCCTTTTGTGCCGCGCGAGCGCACGCACGTTATCGCCCACGGAAACTCGGACTGGCTGTTGTCGTTCCCCGCGCGGGATAAATCGGAATTGCTCGCGCAATACGGACTGCGCGGCGACGAGCGCGCGGTTTTGTTTTTTGGACTACTGTCCCCCAGCAAGGGATTGGACGACCTGATAGACGCTTTCGCTTTGGCGCGGCAATCCTGCGCGGCAAAACTGGTGATCGCTGGTTATCCCACCAAACATATCCACATGGACGAACTTCGGAAGCGCATCCACGAGCGCGGCGTTTCAGACGACGTCATCCTCGACACGCGCTACATCCCGCTCGGCGATATCCGTCCGCTGATGGAAATCGCCGCGCTGGTTGTGTATCCCTATCACAGCAGCACGCAGAGCGGTTCGCTGCAAATGGCGTACACCTTCGGCAAGCCGGTCATCGCCACAAACGTCGGCGGACTGCCCGAGGCGGTGGAAGACGGGCTGAACGGATTTCTCGTGCCTGCCCAGACCCCATCCGCGCTGGCGGAAAAGATCGCCGCGCTGGTCAACGATCCCGCGCGGGCGGAGGAGATGGGACGGCAGTCGCGCCGACTCGCCGAGACGCGTTTCGGGTGGAATACCATCGCGGCGCGCATGCGTCCCGTGTTCGAAGACCTGCTCAAGCGCGATAACGGCTGAACCAACTGACCAGCGCGGCAAATTGGGGGAGCGTATGTTTGTGCGAGATGAACACCCGGCGGATGGCGAATCGATCTCGCTTCACCTCCGCGTTCGGGCTGGGACCGTTCAGGAGGGTGAACGCGGCCCCGTAGCCAGCCTCCGCGACCGCCCGTTCGATCTCCGCGTTGAAGTCGCCCGTCAGCCCGTTCGGGTAGGCGAATCCCAGAATTTTTTCCCCCAACTCCTGTTCGACGCGCGCTTTCGAGCCGACAATCTCCTCTTTGGCTTTCTCCAGCGGGACGCGCGTCAGGATGGGATGGTTCATGGTATGGCCGCCGAACTCGATCCCGTTCCGACGCATCTCCCGAACCTGGCCCCAACTCAACATGAGATTGCGAAAAAATCCCGCAGGGATGGAGACGTCCAACGCGTCGGGCAGGCGCGACATCCAGGCGCGCTTCTCGTCTTCCGTCAGGGACTTTGCCTGCTCGATCAGGGTCGCGCCGACGCGCTCCGCTTCCGCTCGGCTTGTCCATTCCCGCCGCGTCCCGTCGGGCAGGACGACGTGATCCTTCCGCGTGTGATGCAGGCAATAGGCGGCCAAATCCCAATAGAAGGGGAGGTCGCTTTCGATGTGATTCGTGGTCAGAAAAATGATGGCGGGGAAATTATGTTTGCGCAGGATGGGATAGGCGAATGTGTAGTTGTCGAGATAGCCGTCGTCGAAAGTGATCAGCGCGGCGTGCGGCGGAAGCGGTTTCCCGCCGTCCAGCCAGTCCACGAGAGCGCGCGTCGAGATGATGTTGAACCAGCGCGCCGCGTAGTCCATCTGCCGCTCGAAGTCCTCGGGGCTGGCGCTGACGTTGGGCTTGAAGGTGTCGAAGCCGTCATCGTCAAGACTGGTGATGCGGTGATAGTTCAGCACGGTCAGGGAATTTTTCCAGAAGCCGCGGCCGAGCCGCGTCAATCCGCTGTGGAAGGCGAACGAAAAAATTCCCTCTTTCAGTTTGGAGCGCCAGGTCTTCTTTTGTGCGGTTGCGGTCAAATACATTCATCTCTCCCGATTGAATTTTGCCCAGGCTTTTCGATAGACGTCCATCGTCGCGGCGACTTGCGCCTCGAGGCTGAACTTTTCGCGGACGCGGCGCTGGGCGTTCTCTCCCAGCCGACGCGCGAACGCGCGGTCCGCGCCGAGGCGGATCAATCCCTGCGCGAGCGCGGACGGGTCTTCGGGCTGGACCAGCAGCGCGTGCTCCTCGTTGGCGACCAATTCGGGAATCCCGCCCGCGTCCGACGCGAGAATGGGACACGCCATCGCGGCCGCTTCCAACACGGCGATGGGCGTGCCTTCGTAGCGGGACGGCATCGCGAACACGTCGCAGGAGGCCAGCGCGGAGGCGATCGTCTCGCGCGGCAAATATCCAGCCAGGATGACGCGGCCGTCCAGTCCCGCCTCGTGGATTTGACGAGTCAACTCCTCGTGCGCTTCTCCCTCGCCGACGATGACGCAGACGATATTTGACATATGACTGGCAGCCTGTTTAATAGCCTCGACCAGCACGTCATATCCTTTGACGCGGACGAGGCGTCCGACCGCGAGGCAGACGGTGGAATCGGTGGGCAGGTTGAACTCCCGACGCAGGAAGCCGCGGTCCGCGGGCGGAGGCTGCGCGGCGTCCACCGCGTTGTAGATCAGCGCAATGTCGTCTTCGGGGATGCGCGCTCGTAGCAGGTTCTGACGGTCGCGCTCCGAGACGGTGATATAGAGCGACAGGTTCCAATTGGTGGCGAGTTCGATGGCGGTGTAGATTTTTCCCTTGAGCGAAGCCCTGCCGTGTTCGTTCGCGTACCAACTGTTGATGGTGGAGACGAGCGCCACGCGCGTCAGGCTGGCGGCGAGGCTGGCGAAGACCTTCGATTGGATGTTCTGACTGTCGAGCGCCTGATAAGCCTCCGAGCGGATCAGGCGGACGAGTCGACTCAGGATGCGCGGATCGGTCTTCCGACTGCCGAGGACGTGGACGGGGAGTCCCAGGCGGAGCGCTTCGCGCGTCACCGCGCCGCGTTCCAGGCCCGCGAGCGCGGCCGTCCCCGCGGGGAAGCGCGTCAGCAGCGAGAGGACGCGAGACGAGGATCCACCGTAAAGGTTGGAGAGATCCACGATGAGGGTCTTGGGAGGATTCGGTTCGGGCGTCATAAATGCTCGGGGGGAGGAGTCCGCTTCACCGTCGTTGGATGCGTTCCCAGAGATGTCCCTGCTCGCCGCGGGCGAATCGCAGGAATCCGTTGAACGCGGCCAAATTGCTGTTCACCAGAAAAGTGGGGAGGTAGAGGGCGCGGGCCAGCTTGCTTTGTCCGCCATGTTGTTGCAGGCGCGATCCCACGAGGGCCAGCGCGTAGAAGGCGATTTGCAGGGCGAGGAAGATCGGTCCGTATGGCGAGCCCAGCGTCCAAAAACTGCCGCGTGGAGGGAGGATGACTGCCAGCAGGTTGAAGAGCAGCGCGGCGATCATGAAGAACGGAACCAGCGGGCGGAGGAATTTGTGCGAGACGATCTGCCAGACGAGGACGGGACGGTTGAGCGGCAGGAAATCTTTTGCCAGCGCGATGGCCTGATAGCGTCCCGCGTTGATGCGCGTGCGGCGGACGATCTCGTCCTGCGCGGTCAACGAGACGCGCTCGCTGGATGTCGCCTCGGGCGCGTAGACCATGCGGTAGCCTTTGCGGAGGACCTGCATGGCGAGGTAGAAATCGTCGTTGATGACGCGGTCTGGCGGCGGCGTGTAGAGTTCTTTTCGCAGCGCGAGGATCTCGCCCGCGGCGCTGGTGCAGCTTCCCAGCCGGCTTTCCTGTTTTTTGATGAAGGATTCGTATTTCCAATACAGCCCTTCGGATTCGCCCAGGCTGCCGTCTCCTTTTTGGATGACCTTTGCGCCGCTCACCGCGCCGACGGCGGGGTCGCTGAACGGCGCGACCAACTTCTGGATGGTGTCGGGCTGATAAAAATTATTCGCGTCCGAAAAAACGATAATTTCGCCGCGCGCCTGGGGCATGGCGCGGTTGATGGCGGCCATTTTGCCGCGCCGCTCGGGCTGGTGTGTCGACTCGATGCCGCGCCCGGCGTAACGTCCCGCGAGCTCGGGCGTCCGGTCGGATGAGCCGTCCGTCACGATGAGGATTTGGAATCGCTCGCGTGGATATTCGATGGCGAGGGAATTTTGGATCTTGTCTTCGATGGCGATTTCTTCGTTGTAGGCCGCGATCAGCAATGTCGCCGACGGCAGGTCCGCGCTTTGCGCGCGCGGCGCGGGCGCGGGGCGGAGTCTCGCGAGCAGGGCGACGAGAAGCGGGTATCCGAAATAGGTGTAAAGAATGCCTCCGACGCAAATCCAAAAAAGGGTTGCGATTGTCGTATCAACCAAAAGGGTCATTGCCGCGACCTTTCAAAAATGCAAGAATTTTGATGAACAATAGTATAATGCCGTTGTATTTTATCCCAGTTTGCTTGTTGGAAAGCGAGGTTTAATGGCAGTCAGGGCATGTTTAACGATTTCAACCATGAAACGCGTTCCCGCGCGGGGCGTTTTGTAACATGGCGCGTTGAATGTTTCCGTTCCGCCTGGAGCGAAAGCTAATTTGTTTGATGCGTATTCAACCGTTTTGATTGGAGTCTGCACATGGAAATTCGTTACTATCTCAGGGTTATTCAGCGTGGTTGGTGGTTGATCCTTGCCGCCGTTTTGGTGGCGGTGAACCTGTCTTTGTTTTACTCTTATTACGTCGCGGTCCCCCGCTACGAAGCGTACGCCCGGTTCATCATCAGCCCTAACCTGCAATTCGTGGAAGGACGGGACCTGGTCAACAGCATCGAGGCGTTGGACAAGCGTTCGATCATCACCACCTATGCGGAAGTGATCAACAGTCCGCAGATCATCAATAATACGTACGAACTGCTGCGCGTCAATCCCGAGGATTACGCGCAGTACACCACTTCGGTGGCGGTCCTGCCCGATACGAATATCATTCGCTTTAATGTTCAGGGGCCCGATCCGAAGGCGGCGGCCATGCTGGCGAACAGCATCGGTCAAAACGCCATTGATTTTATCCAGAAGCTGTACGTCGCCTACGATATTGAATTCCTCGACAAGGCGGTGGAGCCGGCCGCCCCGTATTATCCGCGTCCGCTCCAGGACGCCGGGCTGGCCCTGATGTTCGGCCTGGTGTTGGGTGTGGGCCTGGCGATCTTCCGCGACGTGCTTGCCGGTACGCTGGAAAAACTGAGCGAACGAAAGATGATGGACTACGAATCGATGGCTTACAGCCGTTCGTATTTCGAGCGGCGGATGCGCGAAGAGATGGCAAAGCAGCCCGAAAGCGTGCAGACGCTGGCCTTTGTCTATCTGAACGGCATCGAGGAATATTTTGATTCCCTTCCGCAAGCCTACGTCAATCGGATCCTGCGCAAAGCCAACGAAGTCCTGAAGGAACAACTGCGCGGCAACGATATTGTCGGCCGATGGTCCAGGCTGGAGTTCGGCGTCCTTCTCCCGTCCACCGACGCGAATTCGGCGATCGGCAGGATGGCGAGCATCCAGGAAGCGCTGAACCAGCCCATGACGCTTGAACCCGGCGGCGACCGTTTCGTCGAACTCGACGCGCGCATCGGCCTGGCCGACCGCCAGGGCGGCGAGTCGTTCAACGTCTTCGTCAACCAGGCCGGGCAGGCGCTGGAAATTTCCATGCAATCCGACAAGAAGATCAACCAGTACAAGGTCCGCCCGTTTGGATAGAGCGGCCGGCTGAACTGTGATTATTCCATGAAGGGAGCCCCATGAATACTAAGGCTTTTATCGCGTTTTGCGTTTTATTGTTGTTGCTGGCAAATCCCATTCAGGCCGCGGCGGGCGGACTTTCGGGCGCGCCTGGCCTGGTCGGGCAGGCGCAGGGCGCGGAAAATTCCGCGTCGGTGACGTTTGCCCAGCTGGGTTACGCCGATTCCGTTCTCGTCGGACCGTTGGACGGGACGCGTAAAACGTTCAGTACGCCGGCCAACTGGCAGTTGAAACCCGGCGGCCAGGCGGTCGTGGATTTCGATGTGACGCTGAGCGGCGCCGACGTTGGACGATTCCAGCAGGGCGGGGAAGCCTATTCCGGCACGTTGATCGTCTCATTTAACAAGATAATTCTGGGATACATCCAGTTGAGCGAGATCGGCAGCCAGACGAGAACTTTCCCGATCCCCGAAGGCGCCACCACGTCCATCCGCGAGAGCGGCCAGCATGAACTGGATATCCAACTGAACGCCCAACTCGATTGCGTGTACGACATCCGCACAACGGTCGTTGTCAAGGCTACTTCGCGGTTCGACCTGATGTTTGACATTACCTCGCCCGAATTGAATCTGTCCCGCCTCCCGGCGCCGTTTTACCTGAGAAATTCGCTGCTCCCCGACCAGACTCTGCTGGTCGTCCCCAAAAGCCCCGCGGTGGACGAGCTTCGGGCCGCGCTGGACGTCATGGCGGGATTCGGCTCGCTGATCGAGAATCCCTTCGGAATCAGCCTCGTGACCGAAGATCAGTTGACGGACGAGCAGCTGGGCGCCAGCAACCTCATCTTCGTTGGCATGCCTGGCAGCCTTTCCCGACTGGAAGGCATCGCTTTCCCCGCGCCGGTCTCTGGCGGGAAATTTTCCGATCTGCCGGCGGAATCTGCCAATGACGGCGTTCTCGAACTTGCCCATTCGCCGTGGAATCCCAACAAGGTGATTCTGCTTGTGAGCGGCAACACCGGCGAGGCGGTTGTAAAAGCGGCGCAGGCAGCCGGCGCGGGGAATCTGTTCACCTATGCCAATCCGTCCCTTTCCTACATTCGGGATGTCCACACACTATCTGGAAACGCGCCGATCGTCGAAGATTTCACCCTGCAGGATTTGGGCTACAGCAACCAGCAGTTGAGCGGCATCGGCATCCAGCAAGCTGATTTTTCGTTCTTCGCCGCGAAGGAGCAGCTGGCTACCGACAAGGGCCTTTTGCGCCTGGTCTATTATCACTCCGGGCTGCTCGATTACGGCGTCTCCTCGATCTCCGTCGAACTAAACGGCCAGGCAGTTTTCAGCGTCCCGTTCTCGAAGGATACCGAGCAGGTGACGACGGCCGAGGTCAAAATCCCGACGGGTTTGCTGCGCTTCGGCGAGAATCAACTGCGGGTTCAGGCGCGCATGCAGCCCGACCTTTCCTGTGATTTCTCCGGGTTCTCCGATCCCTGGCTGATGGTTTCGAATCAGACCGCCCTGCACCTGCCCCTCGCGGACGTCGCCGTCAGGCCTCCGTCCGTGCGCCTCGATCTCTCTGGTTTTCCCGAAATATTCATGACCCAAAGCGATCTTGGCGATGTGGCCTTTGTCCTGGCGGAAAACGACCCGGCGGGCTGGAAAATCGCGTCCGACCTGGCTTATGATCTGGGCGCGAACTCCAGGCCGGCCATCTCGAACCTGGCTGTCGCGTACGCCGCAGACGTCCCGGGGGCGGCGCGCGCCGCTCAATCGTTCATCGTGGTCGGGAAGGCCTCCAACCTGCCCTTCGTGAAGGAGGTCAATGATTTCCTCCCCGCGCCGTTTAACGCTGAGACAAACACCGCCGAAGAGAAGGGAATGCAGGTCGTATACCGCTTCCCTCCGAACGTCAGCGTGGGTTATTTGGAACTCGCCCCCTCTCCGTTCAACCCCGAAAAATTACTGCTCGTGGTGTCGGGAAATTCGGATGATGGTATTGGGATGTCTGGCTTGACCTTGCGAAACTCCCAGTTGCGAGACAGGTTGACGGGCGTATTCGCGATCACGAACGGAGTCCAGGTGGACGCGAGCGTAGGGATCGCCCACTTCTCCAACGTCGGATCTTCCATTCCCGGGGCGGAGCAGGCGGTTGTGACGCCCGTCGCCTCCCCTCAACCGTTCACCGCGTTGGCGGGTCCCGCGTGGTTGCTGCCGTTTCTCGCGGTTTCGGGGGCGCTTCTCCTGCTAATCATTATTGCGGCGCTCGTCGGCGCTCTGCGCCGGAATCGGACGCCCAGGTTCGAGGATGAACCGAAGGAAGACGTGAAACCGGAAGAGACGAAATAGTCTCTCTGCGCGTTGAAACAAAACGGCGGGCCTCTGAAAGAGGCCCGCCGTTTACTTTTCCCTGGCGGCCATGACGAGAATCTGGAAACCGCTGTCCATGAGTTGATCCAAACGAGCGGACGGCGTCGGCGCGCCGGTCTCGAGTCTCTCCAGCAAGACTAACAGAGCCCCGCGAATCCCGCTGGCGCGATGCGCCCAACGCGAATCCGCCGAGACGCGCTCCAAGCGGGCCAGTAACATGCGCAAGAGGGGAATTTGGGTTTGGTTTTCCATGCAGGGCTGTTCAAAATTTTAACATGAAACCCGCCCGCGAACGAGCGCCGATCTACGCGGAGAACACGGAAAAAATCTCCGCCTCAGCGCATGGACTTCGCCTGTAGGCTGGGACACGAGTCCGAACGGACTTGCAGGAATCGAGGTCCAGAGAAACCATCCGCGAATTTCGACCACGAATTCTCGAATGGACACGCTCCCGCATTTGTTTATTCGTTCCCCATTCGTGGACGGTCTTCCCGCGCCCTGGGACGCGCGTCCGAATGCGACGCGTTGAGCAGGCGGTTGACTGGCGAAGCTGTGTCGAAACCCTGTCGAAACGGATTTCCACGAACTGAGTAGGGGGTTCAACCCCGCGGCGTGTAAATCTGATTCTAGTTATTACTGGTGATATGCGTACACAGTATCATTGTAGGGAAAAATCAAATAATTCCCAGACTTGTAAATGAGTTCATATTCTCTGTGTGAGATAATACTAGGATTTCCCAGATACAAGTATCCAAAGTAAATCCCGCTTTGAGGGTTGATGGCATATATTGTGTCCGTGTTGGTTCCTCTAATATATAAAATATCATCAAAAGGGATGGGATTCCCGTAGAAAAAATCGTTCGTCTCGGATTGCCATAATTCATTTCCGTTGTTCTTATCAAAAGCTATCAATCCATAGTCGGTGCTTGCAACTAATAGATTTCCTGTAATTGTCAGGTTGTATATTGTAGTCCGAATGCTAAAATGTTCATCAATTTTCCAGAGTTCTGAGCCATCACGTTCATTTGCGGCTGTAATATATCCGATAGCGGGAGACAATTCTGAGAAATAATAAAATGTGTCGGAATCTAAAATGCCAGTTCTCCCAACAATATCTTTTTTCCAGATTTCACTTCCATCTGTTATTTTGTTTGCACTAACGAAACTTGATGATGTAATGTAGACGGTGTTTGTCCTTGAATCAAAATTTACGCTTACCCCTCCTCGGTGGGTTATTACATACCATGCCAGTTTTTCATTCTGAATAGAGTAAGCTTCGAGCAGGCCGTCAGCACGTCGATACACAAAAACATAATCTGCATACATCGCCACGACTTCGGTGCTTTGTTTCGGTCGCAAATTGATTGTATGGATTATTTCACCAGTTTTGTTGATAACAAATAGCTGAGACGAACTTGCGGCGACGAGTTCATCGTTTGAAATCAGCAATAAAGAATCATGATCTAACTGAAAATCTAATTTCCACATAGTTTTTCCCGATTCTGTATCAATTGCTGTTATGCCGTTCGATTGACCTACTGCAACCCAATCGTCGGCAACCCCCAAATTGTAAACAGCGTGGTCGAATATAGATGACCACTGTTCTTTCAGGGGAAAATTGCTTGAAGTGATATTGACGTCTGGTTGGAATAAATTGCACGATATGACGAAAAGAAATATCGCCACAACAATAGGAATGATTTTCTTGTTCATTTGGGTTTCTTCCTCCTGAATTGATTTCAAATTATATCAACCGATCCCCCACCTCCACCGAATCGACCCGATAATGGCACCCTCGACTCTGCCGATTATGCTGCGCGGACTGTGCCACGATCAGCGCGGTTTCCACGGCGTTGCGTAGCCCGATGAGACCGTCACTGAGTTTGGTCGTGCGATAGAACGTCTCGATCTCGTTTTGCAGGTGACGCAACTCGCGGATGGCGCGCGAGAGACGGTCGCCGCTGCGGACGAGTCCCACGTAGTGCCACATGATGTTCTGGATGGTCTGCATGTCGCCCTGGATCAGCGCGGGGTCGCGGTCGTCGGTCAGGCCGCTTTCGTCCCAGGCGGGGATGTCGTCGGGGTGGGGCGGGTTGCCAACCCGCCAAGCGTCAGGCGGATTACCAATCCGCCCCACGATATTTTCCGCCGCCCTGTTCCCCCACACCAACCCCTCCAACAGCGACGTGGACGCCAGTCGGTTCGCGCCGTGCAGACCCGTGCACGAGACCTCGCCCACCGCGTACAAATTTGCGATGTTCGTCTGCCCCCACTCGTCCACTTGCACGCCGCCGCAAAAATAATGCGCGGCAGGCACCACGGGGATCGGCTCGCGCGTGATGTCAATGCCCGCCTTGAGGCAGGTCGCGTAAATGTTGGGGAACCGTTCGCGCAATGCCTCGGCCTCCATGTGCGAAGCGATGTCGAGCAGAACATACGTGTACGCATGCTCGGTCATCTCGGTGTGGATGGCGCGCGCCACCACGTCACGCGGCGCGAGGTCTTTCCATTCGGGCGCGTACTTCGCCATAAACGGCTGACCGTCAGGTGTCAGAAGAATCCCGCCCTCGCCGCGCACCGCCTCGCTGATCAAAAATCCCTCCGCGCCAGGCACCGAGAGCGCGGTCGGATGGAACTGGACGTACTCCGCGTTGACGATCCGCGCGCCCGCCCGCGAGGCCATCGCCAGCCCGTCGCCGCGCGCGCCTGGGGGGTTGGTCGTATTTCGGTAAATGCGACCCAGCCCGCCCGTCGCGAGAACCGTCACGCCCGCCAACGTCCGATGAACCGCGCCCTTGTTGCGGTCGAACACGTACGCGCCGTGGCACACGATCGGCTTGTACGTGTCGAGCGGGTTGCGCGAGTGGTGCGGGTACGTGATCAGGTCAACGGCGGTGGCGTTGGTGAACCACTGGATGTTCGGCTTCGACTTCAACTGCGCGACGAGTCCGCGTGCGATGGCGCTTCCAGTTCCATCGCCGACGTGCAGGATTCGACGACGGGAATGCGCGGCCTCCTGACCCCATTCCATCTCTCCGCCCTCGCCTCTATCGAACGGGACGCGGGCCGCGGCAATCAGAATCTGGTCCAACACCCGAGGCCCCTCCTCCGCCAGAATGCGCGCCGCCTCGGGCAATGACGCGCCCGCGCCCGCCTCGAGGATGTCCTTCACCAGCAGGTCGGCGCTATCGTCGGGACCGCGGCTGATGATTCCCCCCTGCGCGTACCCCGTGTTGGATTCGTGCGGGTCAGGCTCGCGCGTGATGATGGTGATGTGACGTTTGGGATCTTCCGCCAACTTTAGCGCCGCCGTCGCTCCCGCGATCCCCGTGCCGATGATGAGTACGTCTGTTTGGAGCATGTGTGACTCCTAGATTTTGTAAGATGGGACGCGGAAAACACGGATAAACGCGGATGGGCACGGAGTTTTTTTCTTATTTTCTTTCCGCGTTCTCCGTGTAAATCAGTGCCCGTCCGCGTCCGTATGGATTTGACATCAATTCTTTTTCCATGTCGCGGATGATTTGCGTTCATTATCAAAGACTTTGCGGCGGAAGCGGGGTTGAGATCCAAAATTGAGCAGGAGACCGACTTCGTATTCGGCGGCGCGCAGGTAGTTCAAGAGTTGCGCGTCGTGTTCGTCCAAAAGGTTCTGCACGGCTTTGAGTTCAACAACTACACAACCTTCCACAACCAGATCCGCGTAGTATTCTCCGACGACTTGACCTGCAAAATAGACAACGATCTTTACCTGCTGTTCAACCTTCAAGCCCATTTCCCGAAGGGCAATTACCATCGCGTTCTCGTAGACCTTTTCGAGAAAACCAAATCCAAGAGCGAGATAAACAATTTTGAAAAATGCGTAAAGAATTTTGTCGGTGATTTCCTTGTGCTTCAAGTTCTGAGCGTCAATCTTCTTTACTTCCATATCTCATCTCCTCATTTCCGAAAATGGCTTTCCGAATAAAAAATACAAGGACGCGGAGAACGCGGATGGACACAGATTGACACGGAATTTTATTAAATTTTCTCCGTGTTTTCCGCGTAAATTGTGCTCGTCCGCGTCCCGAATTTTTCAAAATCCAAGTCCTTCCGCGCTCGTCCGCGTCAATCCGTGTTTTCCGCGTCCGTATAGGTTTTACCCAATCTCAATCATCCTCTGCACCGACCGCGCGGCGCGGACGCGGATGTCCTCGGGGACGTCGATCTCATAGCGGTTGAACTTCAGCGCTTCGAGCGTGTCTTCCATCGTGATCGTGTTCATGTGCGGACAGCGCACCATGCACAGGCGCAGCATTTCCTTGTCGGGGTTGGCCGCGGCGATGTTGTCGCCCATGGCGCACTCGGTGAGGACGAGATATTGCGGCGCGGTGGATTCTTTGACGTACTTGATCATGGCGTTGGTGCTGCCCGAAAAATCGGACGCGGCGGTCACTTCGGGACTGCACTCGGGGTGGGACAGCACGGACACATCGGGGAATTGTGCGCGCACGGTCTGGATGTCGTTGACAGTGAATTTCTCGTGGACTTCGCAACGTCCGCGCCAACCGATCAGGGTTTTACCGCGAAGACCGCTAAGGTCGCTAAGATTTAATTCTTGGTTTTCCTTCGCGCTCTTGGCGTGCTTTGCGGTTGAGTGAATGTCAGGGTAAACGATGTTCCATCCCAACTCGCGCGCCACATTCCCGCCCAGATATTCATCAGGCAGGAAGATGACCTTATCCACGCCGAGCGATTCCACGACTGCCTTCGCGTTAGATGACGTGCAGCAGATGTCGCTCTCGGCCTTCACGTCCGCGTAGGTGTTGACGTAGGTCACGACTGGCACACCAGGGAAGCGCGCCTTCAACGCGCGCACATCGTCCGCGGTGATGGCGGCGGCCAGCGAACAGCCCGCCTTGTCCGACGGCAGGAGCACGGTCTTGTTCGGGTTCAGGATCTTGGCGGCCTCGGCCATGAACTTGACGCCGCAGAAGACGATCACATCCTTGTCGGTTTGCGCGGCCTTGCGGCTCAGGTCGAGCGAGTCGCCGACGAAATCGGGGATGGAGTAGAACAGCGCTGGCTCCATGTAGTTGTGACCGAGGATGACCGCGTTGCGCTCAACCTTCAGCGCGTTGATCTCCACCGCGATCTCGGCTTTGATACGCAGTTCCACATCGGGCACAACCTTTTCCAGTTTCGCCCGCATTTTGTCGTACATGGCTTGGGTTTGTTGGTTCATTTGGATTCCTTTTGTACACGGATTTCACGGATTGGACGGATTTTTTAATTCTTTAAACACGAAGGGCACTAAGGCAACGAAGGAAGTTCACACGAAGGCAAAGGCTTTTTCCCTTGTGACACTTCGTGTCCTTTGTGTTTAAAAGGTTTTATCCGTGTTTATCCGTGTACCGAATTTACTTGATGTAATCAAAACTTACATCGAACACTTTGGCTGAGTGGGTCAGCGCGCCGACGGAGATGAAGTCCACGCCCGTTTCGGCGATGCGGCGGACGGTCTCCAGCGTGACGTTGCCCGAGGCTTCCAATTTAGCGCGGCCGTTCGTCAGACGCACGGCTTCGGCCATCATTTCCACCGACATGTTATCGAGCAGGATTCTTTCGACGCCCAGACTCAGCGCGACTCTCACATCGTTCATGGTTCGCGCTTCGACCTCGATCGGGAGTCCGCTTCGAGCGGCCTTTGCGCGTCTGACGGCTTCTTCGATTCCGCCCGCATAGTCAATGTGATTGTCTTTGATCAGGATCATGTCGTACAGGCCGATGCGATGATTCCCGCCGCCGCCGAGTTTGACGGCCAGCTTGTCCACGGCGCGGAGACCTGGGGCGGTCTTGCGCGTGTCGAGGATGACGGCGCGCGTACCAGCGACTGCGTCCACGAATTGGCGCGTGAGCGTGGCGATGCCAGACATCCGCCCGAGGAAGTTGAGCGCCGTCCGTTCGGCGGTGAGCAGGCTAGAGGTCCGACCAGAGACGAGGGCGAGCAACCCCGCGCGGGTCACGCGTGAACCGTCGGCCAGTTGGGGAGAGAACTCCACGGCGGAGTCCAACAGTTCGTAGGCGGCGCGGGCGACGTCGAGTCCCGCGATGATGCCATCCTGCTTGGCGATGATCTGGCCGCGCATGGTCGCGTCGGGCGGGACGATGGAGAGGGTGGTCGCGTCGCCAGCGCCGATGTCTTCGGCGAGGGCGCGTTGGATGGTGTCGAGGATTCCGGTGGGAAGCATGGGATGATTATACCGACAAAAATCTGGCCTTGTGCGCTGCTGGCGAAGGCGTTGCAGGTGATGTTGGATGAGGTGGCGGGAAGATGAATAAAAAAAGGCGACGTGACAGCCGCCTTTTGGTTTGAAGTTTCGATGTCGAACTAAAACGCCTGCGAGAGGTATTTCTCCGCGGCCTTCAAGAACTTTTTCGACCAGTTGATGATTTCCTGGGCTTCGCTTGCTTCCACTTCGCCGATCATTCCGTAATCCCCGATGTTTCTTGTGTCCTGTGCTTCCATCAACAACCGATGAAACTCTGGGTCAAGGAGTTTGGTTTTGGCAAATTCTTTCCCATACGCGGCAATGACCGCCGAGTGGCTGGAGAAATTCAAACCTTTGGAAAGCAACAACGCCTGGGCAATGTAGAACATGGAATAGTAGGCGCGTGAAGCGGCAAAGTTGGCAAAGTCATCGCGCAGTAAATTCGTGGCCGCTTTTTAACTCGATTTTGCGCGCTCCAACAATTCTTTGATCTCGGGCATCATATCGCAATTCCCTCGCGGCGGACGTTCATCAGGAACGGCATTTGACTCTGCTCGTACTGTTGACGCGTTACGAACGCCCTTGAAATGACCACGTCATTATCCAAGGACAGTTTCGCTACTGCCCTCGATGTCTTTTTCAACATTGCCCCGTATTTGAAATCATCCTTCAGAACAACCAGCACGTCAATATCCGAATCGTCCCGCGCGTCGCCGCGCGCTTGGGAACCGTAGAGAATGACCTTCTCCACGCGTTCGCCCAGCGTGTCTTTGAGTTCTTTTTGCAAGTCACGCAGGATTCGACGCAATTGCTCCTGTTCCATGGCTCTATTTTACTCTTTTCTGCTCCATTCCTAAAGGCTCTGCCCCTGCCTTACCATGGCGTTTACATGGGCATGGTCATATTTGATCGGCCTTGCGTTCTTTTCCTTGAATGCACACGGCTTGAACTTCACCATCATTCACTATTTCATGTCTGCCGTAATACCATTCACTATGCACATCTTTCTTGATTTTGACCAACTTCACATTTACAACATCATCCACGCCACCCTCATATCCTTTGACGACCACATCAACATCCTCAGGTATCTGAGATAGGATTTCCAGTAATTCTTTTGCCTTCATTTTGATCTTCTCCAACTTAGTTTCAGGTATTTGGTATTTTACTTGGAAACTGAATGGAATAAAGCAATGATGACAAACTGATGTGCGTCAACATTCGTTTATTCGTGGACAAAATTCGTGGATGGTCTCTCCTCAGAATCAAAAAGGCGGCGCGACAGCCGCCTTTTGAGTTGAAGCATGTGGCAATTGATGTGTCTTTGGAAAAGGCTGTTCAGGTTTTGAAAAAAGTTCGCAAATCATCAACGAGAGTTCGGCCTTTATAATAGTTGTTGAAATTGACTTCTTGTTTTTCTACACCAGTTTCAGGATCTGTGTAAGTTCTAAAGTAGTCTTTGTTTTTTGGTTGTTTAAGAGCGTACGCCTCAAACTTTCTCCATTTTGATAAAACCGATTCGGTTATTACTTTAAATTTCTCGAACGATTTCTCGCCTTTGTACTCGAAACAACATACCGTCACAACCGCATACACTCCAAATTGTAAGCCGTACCCATAATTTAACAGTCCAAATCTATTATTTGGGTCTTTAGAGAAATTTTTCTTCACTTGATTTATCGCGAGGAAGCATTGATAAGCAAAGAAGTATTCGTCAAATCGATTCGGGTCTCTCAAAGTTTCTTCGAAGTGTTGGCGTTCGAACAGTTGCTCCATGCTCATGCGTTTGGCGTTGGCAGGGTCAACATCACAACATTTACACATCCGAAGGAAAGTTTCCCGATCAACGATCTGTGATCTTTGAATGTAGCCTGCTTTTATACCATCAGCATACTCTCCGCGTTTGCGTTCATAGAACCAGCCGTATTTGTCGAAGATGTGATTCTGTAAATGGATTTGGATCTGATCATTTGAACGGCGATCTGCCTCGTTTACTTCAGATTGTTGATTGGTCGCCTTTGAAATCGCCTCAATCAAATCAAGGTACTCAGATTGAGACGATAGGTCTTCAGGGTGGAAAGTTATTACTTTCAATAGCACTTCTTTGTTGTCAAAGATTTCAGGGCGTTTTTCTTTTTCGTTGGCTGTCAAAATATGCTTTTCATACAGCCTGCTTAACGTATACGCAGTTTGTCCACCATTAATAATTTGGGGAATGGAGATAATCAACTGCCCTTTATCTTTCTGTCCAATCTTTTCGTTTATATCTGTACCGTACGACAATATTGTTATGCCATTATTAAATAGAGCAAATTCATTTGTAGTTAAGTCTAGGATACTACTTGCAATAGCGGTATTTACCTCGTTGTGTGCAAGCTCAAGATAACTTCTGGGGTTAAATTTCAGTATTGAATTGCGGTACTTGTACATAGCGCGTGCAATCTCAATTGTAGGTACAAAAACAAGCGTAATATCGCATTCTTTCTTTGCTGTTTTCACGTTGTAAGAAATCTTGGCGCTTTGTGATGTGGTGTTCGACAAATTCAAGGTGATTATAAGCTCGTTGGGGTTGTAGAAGTTTCCTTGTATGACACGGAGCACTAGATCGTTGTACACTTTCGCATGGTTGTAAACGACCACAGGAAATCCGCCAGTTAATTTTTTAACTGATGTTACGCAGGGAGCAGTTGGAAAATCGGATAAGATTGGAGCATGG
>ERZ795060.312-NODE-312-length-70265-cov-13.610412_pt1 | contig 70265 bp, 62 predicted proteins | sample MGYA00375144_ERZ795060 | MGnify/ENA primary metagenome ERZ795060 (study PRJEB30189, sample SAMN05720157) | activated sludge metagenome | isolation source: anaerobic digester from wastewater treatment plant | place: Japan | collected 2015-05-15 ... | reverse complement strand
GATCTCTTTGTTCAGCTTATGAGACTTAAAAATACCTTGCGATGGCTTATGGATGAGCCACCTGTAACATACCTTGGCTCTGAAACTTATAATTGATGTAAAATTTATGCCACAACATTTTTAAGTGTTGTGGCATTTACAAATTCTTCAAAATCTGCCAATGGTTGCAATGAAAAATAACACAATAATAAGTATATTCATTTTTCTTTTACTCTCCCAATCTCTTTTCCCCAATCAAAATCCAAAGCTTCAGGCATTGGATATAATTGCCCAAAACGAAAAACTCTATGCTTTAAAGAAAGTAGCTGAAGAATTACATATTACATTAAAAGGTCCCTTACTTGCCTATTATGTCGATTGTGACAACATTTATTTTATTCAAGAGACAGAGACTCAATGGCTAATTTCATCTTATGATATTAATACTGCTGCTTATACAGAAAAAACAATTCCTCAATTTCAGGGCTCTATAAAAAAATTTAAGTCGGATAATAATTTCTTTTATATATTGGTTGAAAAAAAATCAGAGAGCAACTCTGAATCCAACAGTTGCACACTTATTAAAATAGAAAGCCTGAACCTTAATCTATCTTCAATTGAAGAAATCTCAGATTTTGATATCGTGGACAACAAACTCTTACTTATTAAATCTCAAGGAATTGAATATAACGGAAGTTTTATTCCTATTTTATCTAAAAGCGCTTTAAGTATTAAACAAATAATCGATGAAAGAATTCTTTTACTTTCCAATGGAGTTACTACAGAGATTATAGATCTCCTTGCAGAGAGAAATATATACAGCTATAAAGGTAAAAGCCTTTTCCCCTTGCCTAATGATTATAACTTGATCCTTGAATTTTCAGATAGCTTTAGCTCACCCTCTGAAACAATTGTCTATTATCAGGTTACAGTGAATTCTGCAGAGGAGATCCGCACAGAAACATCTCACCCCGAGATAAAAAAGACCTTAGCACTCCAGGCAGAGGCTGGTAAATATGCAATAATAAAAGCAGAAAGATGGGAACTGGATAAAACTAAAGGAAGATATGTCAGAGCCAATAACATCTATCAGCCTGGTGAACTAAAGCTATTTATACCGGAAAATAGAATTCTTAGAGTAAAGTTTACCTTCGATGGACAAAGATATTCAATCACGCAATCCCTTCTGGAAAATTAAATCAAAGTATATTACTCAATTGCTTTTGCTATTGACCTTTTTTGGTATCTGTGTTAAAATTAACTTAAAAATCCAGGCTTAAATCATTAAAGCATAGGTGTTAATTATGGCTAATGATATCCGATGGCTCCAGCGACTTGAAAATTATAAAAAGGCTCTTAACCAATTAAAAAATGCGGTTACTCAATACAAAGAGGCAGGCTTAAATGATCTTGAAAAGCAGGGCATGATTCAGGCCTTTGAATATACCTTTGAGCTTGCCTGGAACTTAATAAGGGATTATTTTTTATATCAGGGCATTCAGGAAATTAGAGGGTCAAGGGATGCTATTAGAATTGCCTTTAAATATGCAATCATTGAAAATGGTGACATGTGGATGGATATAATTGCCACAAGAAATTTGACATCTCATGCATATAATCAAGCCTTGACAGAAAGCATAATTATCAATATTGCAAATATGTATTGCAGTGAGTTTGAAAAGCTATTTCAAAAATTTATGGAGTTACAGGCAAATGAGCGATGGTAAATTCGGGCTTTCTGAAAAATTATTAAAGTTTATGGAGGATATATTCAAATTAAAACCACAGGTGGAGAGAGTCCTGATATATGGTTCAAGGGCAAAGGGGAACTATAGTAAAGGTTCTGACATCGATATTACAATAGTTGCTCCAGAAATGAATTTTTCTGAATACCTGAGGCTTTATTCTATGCTTGAAGATTTAGAAATACCCTATATGCTGGATGTAACAAAATACGAAATGCTGGAAGACAATATTAAGGAACATATAAAGAGAGTCGGCCAGGAAATATACAACAGAGAAAGAAGTTAAAAATAGAAAAAACCACTAAATTGCCATAGAGATAAAGTTCACATCTCTATAGCAATTTTATAATATTAAAATATTTATATTGAATCCAGTCTTTTTTGCAATGTCTCTGAGATTTCTTTTATATATTTAAAGTTGCTGATGTCATCGACAAAGAGATATATTGCAATATTCTCTTTTTCCATAAGAATTGACCTATCTCTGTTATATCCTACATATTCGCTAAGCTTTGCAATTTCTTCACCTGCAGCTTTTTTATCTTTAAATAGCATTATATAGCAAACTATATCATCTCTGAAAGGATTCTTTTCTTTAGCAAGTATTGTCATATGTATAGTAGAAACCTTGCTGGCTTCTCCCCCAGGGTATATTCTGGCTGTCATTTTTTGAATAGCCTCCTGGTCAAATATCCAGGGATTTGACTTAAGGAGATTTTTGGCAAAACCTGGAATTTGTCCATAAACAAAACCCTCAGGTATATCCTCTTTATTTATTTTGATTTTGTCTATTACAGAAGAACTATACATAGCCTTAGAGGTTACTATAAAAATAAAAGCTATCATTGTAATTGATAATGTTATAATCTTTCCCTTTTTCATGGAATTGCTCCTATATGACTTTTTGAAAAATAAGACTTCTCAATATATTATCGGTAAATCTAATTTTTTTGATTATTTTTTTTCTGGTGACATAATATTTTTAGTTGACTTAATGGCTTAAAAGAATTAAGGAATTATTTAAGCAATCAATATTGCATTATTTTAATATATCTTGCTTTATCCAGCACACTTTTTGTTGCGGCTTTGTATAAGTGGGTTGAAGATATTGTGATATGATAAACTTAAAATGGTAAATTTCTGTTTTGACAGAAAACTTTATTTGACAGGAGATCTTTTACTTTTTTAAGTAATGATTCACAGAGCTTAATATCACTGTACCTGATGTATTCTTCTGTAAAGTTTCTGCTTAAATTTTTATAGGCTACTTCAAAAAAGGAGTGGGATATCTTTTTATCTAAATTATTTTTATTTTTTTACAATATTTAATTGATTTAAATTTTTTATATTTTTGAGGTTTATTTTTACATGAAGATTGATTCTGAAATTCAGTATATCCGCAAGAGAGACGGTCGCATTGTTCCTTTTGATTCTGAAAAAATCACTGATGCTATCTTTAAAGCAGCAAAGGCTGTAGGAGGCACAAGCAGGGAGACTGCAGCAGTAGTATGCAAGTCTGTTGTGGATATATTAAATATAGTTTATAAAGACGGTCGTATTCCAACAGTGGAAAACGTTCAGGACTTAGTCGAAAAAATGCTCATAGAGAGAGGTCATGCCAAGGTTGCAAAGGCCTATATTATTTATCGAGAGCAGCACAGGCGTATAAGAGAAAGTAAGGATCTTCTAAACGAAGGGCTTGAGCTTATTGATAATTATCTGGATAGATCGGACTGGAGAGTTAATGAAAATAGCAATATGAGCTATTCCCTTCAAGGTCTTAATAATCATATATCTACATCAATAACAGCAAAATATTGGCTTGAGAGAATATATCCCCCAGAAATAAGGGAAAAGCATGTCAATGCTGATTTTCATCTTCACGATCTTGGATTGCTTTCTGCTTACTGTGTTGGATGGGATCTCAAGGATCTTCTCTTAAAAGGATTTTGTGGTGTTCCTGGCAAAGTTGAAAGCAAACCTGCAAAGCATTTTCGAAGCGCCCTTGGACAGGTTGTAAACTTTTTCTATACTCTTCAAGGAGAGTCTGCAGGAGCTCAGGCCTTTGCAAATTTTGATACATATCTTGCACCTTTTATATATTATGATAAACTCACCTATAATGAAGTCAAGCAGTGTTTGCAGGAGTTTGTCTTTAACATGAATATCCCAACAAGAGTTGGTTTCCAAACTCCCTTTACAAATGTTACGCTGGATCTTACTCCACCATCAACAATTGCAAATGACTATGTTGTAATTGGCGGGGAACTTATGGACATGACCTATGGTGAATTTCAAAAGGAAATGGACATGTTCAATGCGGCCTTTGCAGAATGCCTCTGTGAGGGAGATGCAAAAAATCGAATATTCACATTCCCTATACCAACATATAATATCTCAAAAGACTTTGATTGGAGCAATCCAAAACTTGAAAAGATATGGGAGATGACAGCCAGATACGGGATTCCCTATTTTGCAAACTTCATCAACTCTGATATGAATCCAGAAGATGCTCGCTCAATGTGCTGCAGACTTCGCCTTGATAATCGTGAACTTCGCAAAAGAGGTGGTGGGCTTTTTGGTGCAAACCCTCTCACCGGGAGTATAGGAGTTGTAACCATAAATATGCCAAGGCTTGGCTACCTTTCTAAGGATGAAGATGATTTCTTCTCCAGACTTGATGAACTTATGGTTTTAGCTAAAAATTCTCTGGAGATAAAGCGTAAGGCTCTTGAGAATTTTACAGCAAACGATCTCTACCCATATACAAAATTCTATCTTTCTGGGATATATGAAAGAGACAAAAAGTATTGGGGAAATCATTTTTCAACAATAGGCCTTGTAGGCATGAATGAGGCATGTCTTAATTTTCTAAATACTGATATTTCCTCTGTAGAGGGCAAGAGCTTTGCTTTAAAGGTTCTTGATTTTATGAGAGAAAGAATTATGCAGTTTCAGGAGGAGACTGGAAATTTTTATAATCTTGAGGCAACACCGGCGGAAGGGGTTACATACAGATTTGCACGGGCTGATAAAGAAAAATATCCAGATATAAAAACCGCAGGCAAAAACGATCCTTATTATACCAATTCGGTTCATTTGCCTGTTTCCTATACAGATGATCTCTTCGAGGTTCTTGACCATCAAGATGATCTTCAGACAAAGTTTACAGGTGGGACTGTTGTTCATCTTTTCCTTGGAGAAAAGATTGATGATATAGAGGTAGTTAAGGCTCTGGTCAAAAAAATTGCAGAGAATTACTCTCTGCCTTATTTCACTTTGACGCCGACTTTTAGCGTGTGCCCTGTCCATGGCTATTTGCCAGGTGAGCATAAATATTGTCCCTATGATCACTCACCAGAAGAGCTTTTAAAATATGGCATAGAAGCCGATATATTAAGAAAAAATTAAGATATTTTAATATATCTTTTAAATTTAAATATTTTTAAGGAGACATAATATATGGAAAAAAAATCTCTCGTAGTTCCTGTTGAGGTTTATTCTCGAGTTGTTGGATATTTCAGACCTGTAAATCAATGGAACAAGGGCAAAAAAGAAGAGTTTAGCGAAAGAAAGACCTTTAAAGCTGAACACTTTCTTGTAGATTCTTGCTGCAATGAATATCAAAGGGCTGTTTAAAACTTCCCTCATTGACTTTCCCGGAAAAGTCTCGGCAGTTGTCTTTTTTGGCGGATGCAATCTTAGTTGTTGTTACTGCCATAACCCGTTACTTGCACGTGACTCAGATATCCTTCCGGTCATAGAACAAGAGGAGATTTTATCCTTTTTACAAAAGAGAGTCAACCTTATCGACGCTCTAACAATAAGCGGTGGAGAGCCAACTCTTGATAAGGAACTTCTCTCTTTTATGAAAAAGGTAAAGGACATGGGCTTTCTTATAAAGCTTGACACAAATGGCCTGAGGCCAGATATACTCAAGCTTTGCCTTGAAAAAAATCTTGTTGATTATATTGCCCTTGACCTAAAAACATCTCCTGCAAAGTATTCTGATCTGTGCAGGGTTAATGTAAACACAGAGGCAATACTTTTTTCTTTAAATCTCATAAGAGAAAGCTCAGTGCAATATGAGGTAAGAACAACCTGCGTGCCTCAATATGTTACGGTAGATGATATTCATGAAATTGGGAATTTTTTTGGATCAGTTTCTATGTGGTATCTCCAGCAATTTGTTAATACAGCTGAACTCCTCGATCCAGAGACTCAAAGATTATCCCCTTATCCTCGGGTCTATCTTGAATTAATGAAAAAAGCGGCTCTAAATTTTGCCGAACAATGTGTTATAAGAGGTTTATGAAGCTAACAAGGTGCTTGCTTTGCCTATTCCTTTTCTTTGAAAGAACAGCAGTTTTTTCAGATTATAGCAAAAGTGATATCAATCTTTCTGATATTATTTTCCCAAAGGAAGTTACTTTTCTAAAAAAAGGCGATATAATTTCCTATGCAAGAGTCTCTGCAAAAGGAGAAGTCTGGTCAGGGGGAATAAAGGCTGAATTTCCTCTGAAGAAAAATAAATTTTTTAGTGACCACAACTCATCTACAATTGCTGCAGTTGAAAAAATTTTTTTTAAGGCACAACCTAAGTTTGGTGAAAAAATTTTTTCTGCAGTCACAGAATTTTCCGCAATAAAGGGAACCTCTTACTATTCAATATCAGAGGGTAAAATTTTGCCTCTCATTACTGCAGTGGAGATGGTGGAAATAAACAAAATAACTGATAAGCAATCCAATATTTTGCATTGTATCTTTTCTGTTACAGATAACAGGCTTGGGAAAATCCTCTTCCGTGGAAATATTTTAAAAAAAGAAAATTTAATCTATATCTCACTTTATAATGAATATCCTGTCTATAAGTATGGTCTGAAGGTTTTTGACAAAGGAGACTACATGGTTCAAAAGGTTTTTATATATGACAATAGTTTGAACGGATGGTTTTACTGCTCAACTATCTTTATGAATGTTTACAGCGGTATTCTTAAAAAAACTGATCTCCTTGGCCCCAAAAACATAGCTAACAGGTTAAGAGGTGACTCTGTGAGAGTTCTCTCTCTTCTTGGGATTGATAAAAGCAGCCAGCTATGTGCCTTTAGATAATTAGCCTCCGATTTTTGACATAGCCCTGGTAGTTGCAGTGAGAGATCTACACCCCTTATTATCCGCTGTGCATTCAATTTTATGGCCACTCCATTTCTCTTTCACAGCTGATGATATGTAATTCATAATATCTTCCTCACAAACATTGCTCCGAATGAGATCCCTTAAATTATACTTAGCCTGAGAGTGCAGGCATGTCATCAACTGCCCCTCTGAGGTGAGTCTTAATCTGTTGCACGATGAACAGAATTTATGTGTTACAGGAGGTATTATTCCGATTTTTAAAAACTTTTGTTTATAAATCATCTCAAATCTTTGAGAAACATCACTTTTCTCAGTTTCTTTTCTTACAAGCTCTCCTTTTGCTTTAAGCAATTCTATTAGCTCATCTGCAGGAACAAATTCATTGGAGCTATCCTGCTCTGTAACAGGCATTCTTTCAATAAAACGAAGAGTTATATTTTTCCCTGCAAAATAATCAAGGAAATCATCTATTTCGCTGAGAGTTTCTCTTAAAAGAACAGCATTTATCTTTATATCAAGGGAATCCTCTTGCATTATTTTTTCTATATTGGAAAGGACTCTGTCAAAGTAATCCCTTCCTGTTAGCTCCATGAATCTTTCTCTATTTAAGGTATCAAGGCTTATATTAAATTTTGAAACACCATGTGATTTTAGCTCCTCCATGAACTCATCAAGAAGCACACCATTTGTTGTAAGGCAGAGTGTTATATCCGGGTGAGCCTTATGTATACTGGCAATTATATCTACAAGACCCTTTCTAACCAATGGCTCCCCCCCTGTGAATCGAATTTTTTTGACACCCATTTTTATAAAGATCTCTATAATTTTCTCAAACTCCTCATTGCGCAAAATTTCATCATGGGGCAACAATTCAATACCATCTGGTGGCATACAGTACCTGCATCTAAGATTACATCTATCTGTTACAGAAACGCGAAGATATGTGTGCTTTCTCAAAAAATTATCTGTCAGCATCTTGCCACCTATTCTTTGCTGATTTTTTATAATCGCCTTTTTCCTCTGTAAGAAAAATTAAAAAATTTTTTTCTATATTTGAATTTTGCTGACTCAAGTCCAATGCTTTTGTATACATAATAAAGGCCTCTTCAGATTTACCCATCGCCTCAAATGTCACTGCAAGATTATTTTCTGCTACCCCATTTTTTATATATTTGCTTACTTCTGAAAATAAAAATACAGCCTCATTATAATTCCTATTTTTAGCTTCTTCAATGGCTACGGAGTTTATTTTTTTTAATTCAAGAGGGAGTTTATCTAAGAATACCCTTGTGGAAGTATAGTCAATATCCCCTGTTTTTTTATTCCTCAAAGCGCTTTCTATCTTAATATTTTGGACCTCACTTCGAGCTCTTTTTTCTAAAAGAAGATTCTGAGTCCCTCCGCAACTTACAGAGAACACAACAAGTAACTTAATCCACAGGTGATATCTCATTGCATATACTTTCCACAGCTTTAGCAATATTTATAATCTTCTGCTCTTCAAAGTGATTACCCATAACTTGAAGACCAATAGGAAGCCCCTTGCTATCAAGGCCTGTTGGAACAGATAATGCCGGTATTCCCGCGAGGTTTGCTGATATTGTAAGTATATCAGACATATACATTTGCAATGGATCATCGGTCATATCGCCAATAGGAAAGGCAGTTGTTGTGGTAACAGGAGATACTATTGCATCTACCTTACTTAGCGCTTCCCTGAAGTCATTTATAATTAGAGCTCTGCCTTTTAAGGCCTTAAGATAATAAGCATCATAATATCCTGAGCTTAAAGAAAATGTCCCAAGAATTATTCTTCTCTTAACCTCTTTGCCAAAGCCCTCACTTCTTGTTTTTGTATATAGAGATAGAAGATCAGTTACATTTTGACTCCTATACCCATATTTTACACCATCATATCTTGCAAGGTTAGATGAGGCCTCTGCTGTTGCAATGAGATAATAAACAGGTATTGCATATTCAGTATATTTAAGACTAATTGGAACTATTGAAGCACCCAATTTTTCCAGTTCAGCTATTTTTGATTCTATGTTACTTTTTATTTCGCTGTCTATTCCTTTGAAGTATTCCTCAGGAACTCCAATCTTTATGTTTTTTACATCAGGATTTATCTTTGAGTAGTCAATATTGACTTCTCTATTAACAGAAGTGGAATCTTTGCTGTCATATCCAGAGATTATTTGCAGCAGTATAGCTGCATCTTCAACTTTTTTACCAAAGGTGCCAATCTGATCCAATGAAGATGCAAAGGCAACAAGGCCATAACGAGAGACTCTTCCATAAGTTGGTTTTATTCCAGTAACCCCACAAAAAGCAGCAGGCTGCCTGATTGAACCCCCTGTGTCACTACCAAGAGACCCTGGAGCCATAAATGCTGATACAGCAGCAGCAGATCCACCAGAGCTACCACCAGGGACTCTTTCTATGTTGTATGGATTTTTTGTAGGCCCAAAATAAGAATTTTCTGTTGATGAACCCATGGCAAACTCATCCATGTTAGTTTTGCCGAGAAGAATCATTCCTGAATTTAGCATTTTTTCGTATGCAGTTGCATTAAAAGGAGGAACAAAATTCTCCAAAATTTTTGAAGCACATGTTGTTCTTACACCCTTTGTGTTTATATTATCTTTTACTGCAATAGGGATACCGTCGAAGGGGGAGAGAGCCTTACCTTGAGCTCTTCTCCGGTCCGATTCCTTTGCCTGCTGCAGCAGCAACTGTTCATCAATTGTTATATAGGAATTTATAACTTTATCTTTAATTTTTATTCTTTCAATGAAAGAACTGACAATTTCCTCTGAAGATACTTCCTTTTTGTTAAGGAGAAGTGAAAGTTCCTTAATTCCCTTTGTATAAAGCATCAAATCCTCCCTCTGGATTTATATGTAAAGATTTCTTATTCTCAACAGCACTGTGTCAATAAAAAAATACCTTGAAATTTTTCATTGTCTTTTTATAATGAATTTAGTATATAATATTTGAGTATTAAAATTGCAAAATTTTTAAAACAAGAAGTTTTTTACACTTCGACGTTTAAATATATTGCTGCATCTCAAACAGATGGCTATTTCCATGACTTGAGAAAAATTTTCAATGAAAAATTAGGAGTTCCTGATGTTTAAAAAAAGCTTTGTTTCTATTTTAACTGTTTTTATAGTTTTTTCCTGCTTTAAAAAATCAGAAGGTCTAAAGCATAGTGATGTCCAATATCTCATAGGACAGGTTTTATCTGTCCATGCTCAATATAATGAACTGGACGATGAGCTTTCAAAAAGGATCTTGAGCAATTACATAGATACCCTTGACTATGGCAAATATTATTTTTATCAGTCTGATATTTCTGAGTTTTCCAAACACGAGAAGCATTTTGATGACTATATAACCATAGGCGATTTTAGAGCTGTTTATGAGATTTTCAATGTTTATAAAAAACGCTACGACGAGGCCATGGAAATTTTTGATGAACTACTTAAGGCTGATTATGATTTTCAGGTGGATGAAACAATAATAACTGACAGACGCAATGTCCCCTTTGCTGCCAACAAAGATGATATGAGGGAAAGATGGCGCAAAAATATAAAGTTGCAACTTTTAAACTACATAAGTGCTGGAAAAGATATAAATGAGGCAAAGCAAAAGCTACAAAAGAAGTATCAGCTTGCCAAAAAACGACTTGAAGAGATTAACAATGACAAGCTCATGGATATTTTTCTAAATTCAGTAACAACAGCTCTTGATCCTCACACAAATTATCTTTCTTATGAAGATAGTCAGGATTTTGATATTTCAATGAAACTCAAACTCGAAGGCATAGGAGTGCGCCTGCGTTCAGAAGACGGTTTTGTTATAGTTGAATCAATAATAACAGGTGGAGCTGCCGATAAACTTCCAGAGGAATTAAAGCTCAAACCCAATGATAAAATTATGGCGGTTGCTCAAGGAAATGGAGATCCTGTTGATGTAATAGATATGGATTTGAAGGATGTGGTCAAACTCATCAGAGGCGAAAAAGGAACAAAGGTAACTCTTACAATACTTAGAGAAAGCGTTAATGGAGATAAGCCCCAGAGATTAAAAGTTCCTATTGTCCGTGAAGAGATAAAACTTGAAGACAGTGAGGTTAAGTATTCAGTTCATAGCATGGATAGAGATGGTCATGATTTTAAAATAGGTTACATAAAACTACCATCTTTTTATAAGGATGACGATTCAGGTAAGAGCTCATCAGGAGACACAAAGGCTGCCATTGAAAATTTAAAAAAAGAACATATTAATCTTATAGTTTTAGATCTCCGCGGAAATCCAGGCGGAAGACTTGATGAAGCAGTAGAGATTGCAGGTCTTTTTATAGATGAAGGTCCTGTTTTACAGGTTATGAATAAAAATAATCCCCCTCGGATATATTATGATAATGATCCAGCGATTTACTACTCTGGTCCACTTGTTGTTCTCATAGACAGATTCAGCGCCAGCGCCTCTGAGATTCTTGCAGGAGCCCTGAAGGATTATAGGCGAGCTTTAATTATCGGAGCAAGCAACACCTTTGGCAAAGGCACTGTGCAATCCTATAGTGAATTAAGAAGAAACATGGGGGCAATAAAAATTACAACCCACATTTTCTATCAGCCAGGAGGAACATCTAACCAACTCAATGGAATTGCTCCAGATATTCTCGTGCCAGATATGAGTTCTATATGGGATATAAGCGAAGCTGAAAGCAAATATCCACTTAAGTGGCAAAGGATCGACCCTGCAAATTTTAAAAAATACAATATGCTAAATGAGTCACTGGTTAAAAGCCTGAAATCAATTTCTGAAAAACGCACCTCAGCAGGAGAATATGCAGAGCTTAGAAAAAAAATTAAAGAATTCAGTGCAAAGATAAAGAAAAAAGAAATAAGCTTAAGAGAAGAGGCTGATCTTTCCCGTAAAAGAGATAAGGAGATTGAAGAGAGCATAAGGCAGGAACATGACAAAAAAATAGTGGATCTAAAAAAGGATTTATTTCTTAGAGAAGCCTTTAATTTAGGAATAGATTATATAGAGAGAATTCCCAGATAGCTATGATCTATAATAGAGATACATACCTATCTATTTCTATCTGATAGTTTAATCTATCAATTACAAGAGGATCGATACCACTGCGCATCATCTTTATTCTCAGAAATGAAGCTGTCTCCTTGGCAAAGGGGCAGCTTTCATCTATATAGAATATGACAGTTTCTATTCCATAATTTTTGAGAAGTTTATAGAGCAACTCAAATCTCTCCTGAACCTTTCTTATGCAGGGCTGCATTGGCCTGTAGCTATAGGCCTCAAGCAATTCATAAAAAATATATGGCGATTCACTGTTAAGGGAAATATCAAAAAGCCTGGAACCGCTGCAGGTGTCATCCTCAACAGGAGCAATACCTCCCCTTTCAATATAATCAAGGATATCCTCTGGAATATGTCTGGCTCCAAAAATAAGAGCCTTTACCTTAAAATCTTTTTTTGAAGCTTCCTTTTTTTGTAAGATCTCTTCTACTTTTTTAAGAGTTTCAATGGCTCTCTGCGGTGGAAAAATAAGGCTTAAATCCAGGAGGAGCTTAATCTCCGCTTGACTTATAGGGTAGCCTTCATTTTTTAATGCAAATATCTTGCGGACATTTCGCCTGAGTTCTTCATAACTACGGCATAGGCTCTGAAGCTTTTCTATATTAATGGATTTTAGATCAATTTGAAAATTTTTCTGCAGGAATAATAAAAGCTTATTATGAAGTTCCACTGCTGCATCTTCACCAAATCCCCCTGGATAATCAAAGCTCAGGTAGTTTTCAAAAGATCTACTACAGGGATACCTATGATAGGGAGTTATAAGCGCCATAAAATTTTTGTTTATAAAAAGAGAATCCTTAGTGCCATTTAAATATTCTTCTGGAATTTTAAGATAATCAATATCAAAGCTTGCAAATATCTCAGGAGGCAAAAGTGGCGTTACATAGCCCAAAGGTTTTCTATTTTTTTCTTCTACTGTTTTGAGGATATATTCCTCATAATTATTTATCTGGCTATGTAGTAATTCAAATATTTCTGTCATAAAACTTGCTCTTTTTGTCTCTAAGATTAATCTTTAATTTAAGAAGACTGAATGAGTTTATAGTGAATCTACAGGGAGTCAAGAGAAAATCTTTAAGACCTTTTACTCATTCATGCCATTTTTGCAGGTAGTTTAAAAAAATGCTAAAATTTGACAAAATCATGCCGATAATCTTAACAGGAGAAATTTTAACTTATGAATTGCAAGCTACGAGAACCAAAGATATGGAAGCTTCCAAAGACTATCGGTTATGATTGTGTTCCAAACTATCTCTCTCTATTGAATAACCATTATATGCCAGAGGAACTCATAGTGGATCTCACAGAAACTGAGGTATTGCATTCATCCTTTGTAGGATTTCTCATATATGCGAAAAATATGATAGAAAAAAACAATGGCTCCATAAAAATAATTTTATCTGACACAAGTCAGAAAATATTCAAAATGCTCAATATATACATTTTTTTTGAACCCAACATTATAACTCTATAAAAGAATAAAATTAACAGAAAATAATTTGACAAAAAATAATAAAAATTTTAAAATTTGTCTAAATACTTAAACTCTTCACATAGGCGGGATATAAATGCTTTTTTCAGATTGTCAAATAGATACTGCCACAGAGATTCTTAAATCAATAGCTCATCCTATCAGATTAAAAATTCTCTGTTTTCTCCTTGAGGGAGAAAAAAACGTAAGCGAAATTGAACAAAAATTTGGTTCAACAATATCCAATATTTCTCAACACCTCACAGTGCTTAGAAAAGCTGATATTATTTCAAGACGTAAAGATGCTAACTTTATGTATTACTCCCTTAAAGACACAAATATAATAAAACTGATGGAAACAATAAAAACTCTCTTCTGTCAGGAATGAAAAAGCTAATCTTTACTTTTACAATACTTATTTCTCTTACATTCAATAGCACTTTCCCTCAAAGTAAAAAAGAAAATAGAGAACTCATACTTGAGGGAAATATGCTATTTACTTATGAAGAGATAATTCTATATGCAGGATTGCAAAGTCAGATTACAAAAAGCCTCAATTACGCAGACATAGCAAAAAAAATCTCAGACTTTTATAAAGAAAACGGATACACCCTGGTAAAGACTCACCTTATTGAAGACTCCCCAAAAAAGCTTGTTATATATATAAACGAAGGTCACCTTGCCAGAATAATTGTAGCTGGTTTAAATAACTACTATTCCCTTAAGGTTAAGCAGCTTATTGACTTCCCAGAACGGGTTTACAATACAGAGGTAGAGAAAGAAACAATTAAAAAAATTGAAAAAAAATACGGCTTTAAAATAAGAAGCGAGCTAAAAAAAATTGCAAACTTTGACGACTCCATATTTCAATTAGACAGAGAAATAAGAAAGATACAGTTTCTTAACAAAAGCCTTAAGATATTTTCAGACTATCCAGCAGAATATGATCTATTCTTTTATATTGAAGGAGGGAAAGAGCTTGATCCTCTTTCTTTAAAAAGAGATGGTTTTTCTTTTAACATAGACTATAATTACCCTTCTGAATTCGTTCCAACAGTTTCTCTTTATTGGAAGAATATTTTTTATGGTAAGGATTTTCTCAAGCTTGAGCTATCCTGTGGATTTGATTTTGATTTCAATTTTCAAGATATAAAAAATGGCTTAAATGATGACATGATTAAAATTCCACCAAGTCAGACATTTGCCGAGATTTACAGCGAATATAAAATCAATCCATTTCTGAATGAATTCATTGGACCTATATTAATAACTAAACTATACCAGAGCCAATCAGCAAGAGAAGATATTGGCATCACACAATATCACTATATTCAATCGCGCTTTACACTTGCACCTGAGTTTACATTTCTCAAATATCTTGACATATATGCAGGTTTTGGTTTTGAAAAGGTTTTCTTCTATGGACACGATTATACTCAAGATGAGCATTACACTATAGACAACAACAGAGAAAACTATCCATTTATAGAAACTCGATTTAAACTTGAACCCATACCTATAAGAATAGGAAGCAGAATTAACAAAAATATGATTCTTACAATTACTGATTACTATGGAGACCAGAGATCAAGGGAAATAAAACTTAATGGAGAATACGACTTTGAATTTGGAAATCTTTCAATTTATGGAATAAAATTCAAATCTGACTTATTCTTCTACAACCCACCATTCCATCACAGTGAAAGCGTAAACAGCTATGCCTTCAAGGGACTCTATGGAGCAAGTTTGTATACGAACAGAGAATTTTCCCTCTCCAATGAATATAGAATGTCTCTTTACCAGGATTATCTATATGGCGGAGTTTTTGTAGATGGAATATGGTTTAAAGCTGAGGGTTTAACCAATTCAGGAAGCAAAAAGGCCATAGCTGCAGGACCAACTGCCAGAATTCTTATTTATGATCAGTTTGAGCTAATACTTTATCTTAGTAAGGATATTCTGATGCCAGATGGTACTATTGGAAACAACTTCCAGGTTAAACTTAGAAAAAAATGGTAGCTATTCTATCCCTATTATTCTGCTTTCCAGAAAACACCTTTCAGCCCCACGTAAATAGCAATGGGCAACTATATATCTATTTTTTCCATATTGTATAAATTCCTTTGGGAGTATATTTCTCACTGTTACATTACCATCTGTGTCACAATATCTTATTGTAATCTTTTTACCTATAGCTATTTTTCTTGCAGTAGAAATCTCGCTTTTTTCCCTTAATATCTTAGAATTAACTCTTGCACCATGTATATTCATGAATTCACCAAAGGTGGAGTTTTCATCAAGGCCACTCCTTTTAACAACCTCAAGAAAAACCATCATGCAAACAATGGCATCATCAAGAGCCCTGTGATTACGGCAATCAATCCCAAGATAGGAAGCAAGAGTTGTTAGCTTATGATTTGGCAACTCGCAAAAAAATTTCCTTGCAAGTCGAACAGTATCAAGACCCCATAGCCTTCTGGAAGCAATCCCCTGCTTTTTAAAAACCAGATCAATAAAGGATAAATCAAATGAAGGATTATGAACCACAAGGACAGAATCTTTAATAAAATCATAAAAAGAAAAAACAACATCTTCAATAGAGGGGGAATTGCAAACCATCTCATCTGTTATACCATGTATGCGCACTACATTATATGGAATATGCACTTTGGGATTTATGAGGGTATGAAACTCTTCTTTATCTCCTGCGAGATTAAATTTTACTGCGCCTATTTCAACTATCTTATCAAAGGCTGGATTTACACCAGTTGTTTCAAGATCCACAGCACAGAAATTTATAGTTAAAAGCTTTTCATTAAACATCAGAACTAAAATCCCCCATAAATTTCACCTCTGTTTCAAGAGCAATAGAGTGTTTTTCCATAACACATTGCTGAATCTTCTTTATAAGCCTATAAATGTCCTCAGAAGTGGCGTTACCTGTATTTATTATAAAATTTGTATGCTTTTCTGAAACCTTTGCACCTCCAATTGAAAAACCCTTAAGCCCACAGTCATCAATAAGCTTCCATGAAGAAAAACCCTCTGGATTTTTGAATACAGATCCAGCTGATGGATATTCCATTGGATGTTTTTTCCATCTCTCTTGAATTATCTTTTCGATCTCTTTTTTAAGAGTCTCTATTTCATGGGAAGAAATTTTTGGTAAAGAAAAATATCCTCCAAGGATAACTGCTCCCTTTGGGATATTCATATCTCTATATGAACACAGAGAAGATGTAATCTCTCTCTCTATTATATCACCCTCCTGAGTAAGCAACTTTATGCTTTTTAAAATATCACTAAAGCTACCCATAAACGTCCCGGCATTCATAAAAATGCCTCCACCAATAGCCCCAGGAATACCTGCCATAAACTCCACTCCCCCATAACCATGGTCTATTGTCTCCTGAATAAATCTCTCCTTCGAAACATTGGCTGAAGCATAAATGAATCCTTCATCAAAGCGGACAGGCTCTGAATCGCTATAAAGACGAATTACAATTCCGGAGAGTCCCTTATCGCTTACAAGAAGATTTGAGCCTCCGCCAATTATGTGATACGGACAATTCACCTCTTTTAATACAGCAAAAGCCTTTATTAAGGAATCCTCATCAAGGGGTTCAAATAAATAATCAGCAGTGCCACCTGTTTTAAAAGTAGTGACATCTTTTAAAGAAAAATTTTTAAACAACCTTCCATGGGACTGAAGTTCCTTTTGCAAGTCTGCTGGCATTTCATAGAAATTATTTGACATCTTTTCATCCAGAAATAAAAGTTAAAACCAGAGATCATTTTTTTTATTAAAAAATCACTGTCAATAAATTTAAAGGAATAAAAAAGAATCCCCCTGCTGGTAGGCGAGGGGGAGATAAAGAGGAAGCAAAAATGTTAACTCAAAATACTAAGTCGGCATTCAGGAAACATAAACCGCCAAAAAACTTTACACATTTTATTATAATTAAAATAATTTAGATTGTCAAATATTTTTTTTAAAAAATTTTATAATTATTGGTATTTTTTAAAAAAATTTCTTATCTAAATAGCAAAAGAAAGGTCTAAATACCCTTTGCTCTTATAGAAAATAAGAAATATTCTTAGTCTTGTTACAGTAAAATTATTAAAAAAGCCATGTTGCAAAATATCTTTATATCAAAATACTTAATATTTATCACTAAGCTCCGATAATCTATAGAAGGGGAAATCTAAAAGCTCCCAAAACAGGCAAATTCTATGAAAAGAGAAAAAAAAGCAATAATACCTGATCTCAAAGAATTCACTGACGAATCCGGGAAAAAATGGGTCCCCACATCGGCAGATGATCTCTTTTCAATGGAAGAACTCAATAATATCATAAAGGATATTGAAAAAGAAAGAGCCAAAGATGAGATTGTCCTTGCCAGAATAGACTTTCAAAAAGTAGACAGAGAATTCTATGAGGCTGCTGTTGAACTTCAAAAGAGACTGGAGAAACAAACTCTTCTGCTAAAAAAATTTATCAAAGAATCAAGAGAGCTGATTGATAAAAAAAACCGAAAACTAAAAGAGCTAATTGATTATATAAAAAAGCTTCATCTTTTCATTGCATATCTAAATGAAAACCCTGATGAGGCAGAAAAACTCTCAGGCAATATATTTGTCCAGATACAATCTCCAGAGGAAGAAATTATATCTGAATATGAAGAAGTTCAAGAAATACCAATGTCAGATCTTGACAGCGAGTAAATAACATAAAGTCTCTTTTCAAAAGAAAAATGTTTGACACAGACCCCTACTAACTGCTGCCATTTAAACAATAAAAAATAACCCTTGCTTTGAGGTCTATATGACAATTAAAATATACAACACAATGAGCAGAAAACTGGAAGAACTTATACCTGGAGGAGAACCAAAGGAACAGATAACAGATTATCCTCCTGTAACAATATATTCCTGTGGCCCCACTGTCTATAGCTTTGCCCACATAGGAAATTTCAGAACATTTATATTCAATGATCTACTGCGTAGATACCTAAAATTTCGCGGATACAGTGTAGATCATGCAATGAATATTACTGACGTTGATGACAAGACAATAAAAGGGGCTCTGGCTGAGGGTATAACTCTTAAGGAATATACAGATAAATACACAAAAATTTTCTTTGAGGATCTAAAAAAACTCAACATTGAGCCAGTGGAGCACAACCCGAGAGCAACTGAATCTATCGAAGAGATGATTGATATAATCAAAAAAATTGACGAAAAGGGAATAATGTATAACAGCGAAGGTTCTCTCTACTTTGATATATCAAAGTTTCCGCAATATGGCAGACTGTCTAACCTTGAAAAAAGGGAAATAAAAGCAGGTGCTCGCTACGATGCAGATGAATACAATAAAGAAGATGTCCGTGACTTTGCTCTGTGGAAAGCTCCTAAGGAAAATGAACCCTTCTGGGAAACACCTTATGGACCTGGAAGACCTGGCTGGCATATTGAATGCTCTGCGATGATACGAAAGATCTTTGGGAAGACAATCGATATTCACACTGGAGGAGTTGACCTGATATTTCCTCACCATGAAAATGAAATTGCTCAAAGCGAGGCAGCTTATGGAGAAAAATTTGTCCGCTATTGGCTCCATGTGGAGCATCTCCTTGTTGATGGAGCAAAGATGTCTAAATCTGCAGGCAACTTTTATACCTTAAGGGATCTACTCAATATGGGCTATTCTCCACGGCCCATAAGGTATCTGCTAATATCTGCTCACTATAGAAAACAGCTGAACTTTACACTTGAAGGAATTAAACACTCCGAGCAGGCACTTGAGCGTATAGACAATCTCATAGTAAGGCTTAGGGACATTAAAAAAGAAGAACACAACTTTAATGAATGTGATAATTTAATAGCAAAGCTTTACTTTGATTTTACTGAGGCAATGGATAATGATCTCAATATATCTGGAGCCTTAGGGGTTTTCTTTGAATTTGTTTCAAAAGTAAACACTTTAATATCTGAGGAAAAGCTTTCAAAGAATGATGCTGAAAAAATAATAGCTGCAATAAATAAACTGGATAGCGTATTTGGATTTATAAACTTTGAGAGCGAAGAGGATGTTGACGCAGAAAGGATAGAGGCTTTAGTTCAGGAGAGAATTCAGGCTAAAAAGGATAAAAATTTCAAGAGGGCTGATGAGATCCGTGATATGTTAAAAGAAGAAGGAATAATTCTCGAAGACACAAAAGATGGCACAAGATGGAAAAGAAAGAAATAGTCACAGGTCGCAATCCAGTTTTTGAATACCTGAAAGAGCTATCTCAAAGCCATGGTGCACAGTTGCACATATCCTCCTCTGCCCATGGTAAAATAATAGATGATATTGTAGCTTTAGCTAAAAAAAAGAATATTAAAATTTTATATGAGGATAAATCTTTTTTTTCCTCCCTTGGTAGCGCCTCATCTCATCAGGGAGTTGCACTTTTTACAGCTACAAAAAAGCTCACAGATGAAAGCTCTATGCTTTCCTCCATTGCTCAGGAGAAGGGAGTTATTGTTTTTCTCGATCAGATTACAGATCCTCACAACCTTGGCTCAATCATAAGGAGTGCAGAGGCTTTAGGTTGCAGCTGCGTTGCCATAACAAAGGATAACTCTGCACCCATAAACGAAACAGTAATTAAAACATCAGCTGGTGCTACTGCTCACATCAGAATAATTACTATAACAAATGCTGCCCAATTTCTTGAGGATCTCAAAAGCTACGGTTTCTGGATTATTGGAACAAGCGACCATGGCAAAACATACCTAAATCAACTGAAGGATATTAAGCCTGCCTGCATTATCATTGGAAATGAAGGCAAAGGCATGAGAAGGCTCACTGAAGAAAAATGTGACTTTGTGGTTTCTATACCTCTCAAAGGAAAAATTTCTTCCCTGAATGCCTCTGTCGCTGCAGGAATAGTGATTTATAAATTATTAAATGAATGAATACAAAAAATAGTTGCCAACTTTAACCAATAATTATTGCTTTCCACCAGTCACTATTTATATTTATGCTAAATTTAAGGATCACAGGTAAAATATGAATTTATCTCACATAAGGAATTTTTCTATAATAGCACATATAGACCACGGCAAATCAACTCTTGCTGACAGAATAATAGAAAAGTGCCGTCTTGTAAATGAAAGAAACAAAAAGGATCAAATCCTTGACACAATGGACATTGAAAGGGAAAGGGGCATCACAATAAAATCAAATGCCATCACCCTGAACTACACATCTAAATCCGGTGAGGAATATATCTTCAACCTCATAGACACACCAGGCCATGTAGATTTTACCTATGAGGTTTCGCGAGCTCTATCATCCTGCGATGGAGTTATTCTCATAGTTGATGCAACTCAGGGTGTTGAGGCTCAGACCATTGCAAACTTCTACCTCGCTCTGGAAAATGACCTTGAGATTCTTCCAGTAATAAACAAAATTGATATGCCAAGTGCAGATATAGAGAACACTAAATCTCAGCTTGATAAAACCTTAGGCCTTGATCCAGAAATGGCAGTTTTAACATCTGCCAAAGAGGGCATTGGAATTGATGAACTTCTGGAAAAAGTAATAGAGGTTATACCTCCACCAAAGGGTGATGTAAATTCTCCTCTTAAGGCCTTGATTTTTGACTCCTTCTATGATCAATACCTTGGAGCAGTAATAAAAGTAAGAATTTTTGATGGCTCTGTTAAAAAAGATGATGTAATTAAACTATTTGCCACAGGTAAAGAATTCACTGTAACTGAGGTTGGAATTTTCAGACTTGATCTTGAAAAAAAAGATATTCTCACTCCCGGAGAAGTAGGTTATATAGTTGCAGGAATCAAAAGCGTTGTTGATACAAAAATTGGCGATACTGTTACACTGGCAAAAAATCCAGCAAAAGAGCCCCTTAAGGGTTTTAAAGAAGTAAAGTCCATGGTATTCTCAGGCCTTTATCCCATGTATAGTGATGATTACGAGAATCTCAGAGATGCACTTTACAAATTACAGCTTAATGATGCCTCTTTGATTTTTGAGCCAGATAATTCCTATGCCCTTGGTTTTGGTTTTAGATGTGGATACCTTGGCCTACTGCACATGGAAATTGTTCAGGAAAGGCTTGAGAGAGAATTTGGACTTTCACTTATTACAACTGCCCCAAGTGTAGAATTCAAGGTTCTGCTAATCAATGGTAAAGAGCTAAAGATCGACAACCCAGTAAACATGCCAGATCCCGGACAGATTGAACGCATAGAAGAGCCCTATGTGTCTGCTGCAATTGTAACCCCTACAGAGTATGTTGGGAATATTATGCAACTTGTAACAGAAAGCCGAGGGATACATAAAAACATGGAATACATTACTCCTCAAAGGGTTCAGCTCACCTATGAGTTGCCTCTTTCTGAGATTGTTTTCAATTTTTATGACAAGCTAAAATCAATCTCAAGGGGATACGCTTCTTTTGATTATGATTTTCTGGATTACAGACCTTCTGATATGGTTAAGGTCGACATTCTTGTAAATGGAGAGCCTGTTGATGCTCTTTCTTTTATCGTTCACAGAGATAAGGCAAGAACAAGGGGCAAAGAGATAATTGAAAAACTAAAAGAAATTATTCCACGTCACCAATTTAAAATTCCTCTACAGGCTGCAATTGGAGCTACAATAATTGCAAGGGAAAATATATCTGCAGTTCGCAAAGATGTTACAGCAAAATGCTACGGCGGAGATATAACAAGAAAAAGAAAACTCCTTGAAAAACAAAAAGAAGGCAAAAAGAGAATGAAAATGATCGGCTCAGTGGAGATTCCACAGGAGGCCTTTCTCACAATACTTAAAATTGATTAAAAAAGGCTGATTTACACAGCCTTTTTTAAATAATTTATACACCTCCAGAGATATGGATATTTTCTATCAATGTTAATTTCTTAATCTCCATATTGAATAAAATGATCCAATAATTCCATTAATTCCATCTCCTCAGGTGGCTGGATTATTAAAAGTAGTATTTATTACAATAAAATACATCTTCAGGAATTATTAGCGATTTTTTATTGAAATTAAAGCTGCCTTAATCATCCTTTGTTAAAAAATAAATTATAACAACTTTGAGGACCACTGGATGATAATAGTAAATAATTTAAGCAAATCCTTTGGCAAACAGGAAATTTTTGATGATATAAGCTTTAATGTTAATCCTGGAGAAAAAATTGGACTGGTAGGCAGAAATGGCCATGGCAAAACAACTCTCCTGCGCATGATTATTGGAGAAGAGCATCCTGATTCTGGGGAGATTATTATACCAAAAAATTATTACATTGGCCATGTAAAACAGCACTTAGACTTTACAAAAAACTCTGTAATTGCAGAGGCCTGTCTTGGATTAAAGGAAAATGAAAGCGATGCCAGATGGAAAGCTGAAAAGATATTGGCAGGACTTGGATTTTCTCAGGCAGATATGGAAAAAGATCCCTGGAGCTTTTCTGGTGGATTTCAGGTAAGACTTAATCTTGCAAAAGTTTTAGTCTCTGAGCCAGACATGCTGCTGCTGGATGAGCCTACAAATTATCTTGACATTATATCCATAAGATGGCTGGAAAACTTTTTGAGGCAGTGGAAGGGGGAGCTTATTATTGTAACTCATGACAGATCCTTTATGAACAGAGTTATCACTCATACAATTGGAATACACAGACAAAAGGTAAGAAAAATTGAAGGAACAACAGATAAACTCTATGAGCAGATCCTCAAAGAAGAAGAAATATACGAAAAAACAAGAATAAACGACGAAAAAAAACGAAAAGAGGTTGAGCTCTTTATATCACGCTTTAGAGCAAAGGCAAGGCTTGCAGGTCTTGTTCAATCAAGAATCAAAGCTTTAGAAAAACAACAAAATCTCCAGAAGCTGGAGAAGATCAAGGATCTTGACTTTTCATTTACATATAAACCCTTTAATGCCAAAAGCCTGATGTCTGTAGAAAACCTCTCTTTCTCTTATGATAAAAAAAATTTCATCATAAAGGATCTCTCTCTATCTGTGAGGAGTGATGACAGAATATGTGTAATAGGTAAAAACGGCCGTGGAAAAACAACTCTTCTCCGTCTACTTGCGGGGGAACTTTCTCCAGACAGCGGAGTAATATCTGTTCATCCAAATACAGTTGCTGGCTATTTTGCTCAGACAAATATCGTGCGCCTTAAGGAAAATCTTACAATAGAAGAGGAAATAATGTCTGCAGGGTGCGACAAACAAACAGCCAGAAATATTGCAGGGGCAATGATGTTTGAAGGAGATGATGCCTTAAAAAAAATTTCTGTGCTTTCTGGAGGAGAAAAAAGCCGCGTGCTCCTTGGCAAAATACTTGCTACTCCCTCAAACCTTATCTTCCTTGATGAGCCAACAAACCATCTTGATATGGAGTCCTGTGATGCACTCATGGCTGCCATTGACTCATACCCTGGAGCAATAATTATGGTAACACACAATGAATTGTTTTTACATTCCCTCGCCAACAGATTTATTGTTTTTCAAGAAAGCGGAGTAAGAGTCTTCGAGGGGAGCTATCAATACTTCCTTGATAAAATAGGATGGGAAGAGGAAAAATCTGATCAGGGAAAAAGCTTTAATCAGAAAGATACTTTAAATAAAAAAGATCTCCGCAAGCTAAGATCAGAAATAATAACAAGGAGAAACCGAGAAATAAAACCCCTGGAAGAAAAGCTTGTTAAAACCGAAAACCTCATTACAGAAAAAGAAGAGCTCCTTGCTATAAAAAATAAAGAAATAATCGAGGCCTCTGGAGTTAAATCCGGCAAAGAGATTGAAAGCCTCTCAAAAGAAATTCATTCTCTTCAAAAAGAAATAAATGAGCTATTTGTGCAATACGAAGAATTGCACAACACCATTGAAGAAAAAAAACGTGACTTTGACTTAGAGCTTTCAAAATTAGAGGAGTAATTTATGGATCCAGAAAAAAGATACAAATTAGCTGGAGCCTTAGCAATGGTAGGGACCGCCTCCCTCTGGAGTATTGCTGGCATTCTCATCAAGCTTATAGACTGGAATCCCTTTGCCATTGCAGGGATGAGAAGTTTTATTGCATCCATAGTAATTCTTATATATATAAGAAGGCCTATTTTTACCTTTTCCTTTTCGCAGATGGCTGCTGCAATATCCTATGCCGTTACAATGATTCTTTTTGTTACAGCAAACAAAACCACAACTGCTGCCAATGCTGTTTTATTGCAATACACTGCTCCTGTAATTACCGCATTTCTTGCAGTGCCCCTGTTAAATGAAAAAACAAAGCCAGAGCACTGGTTTGCAATTTTCTTTGTAGGTCTTGGAATGATTATAATGTTTATAGATGACTTAGGAGGTGGAAGACTTCTTGGAAATTCCATTGCTTTAATGTCTGCCTTTTCCTTTAGCCTTTATTTTATCTTTCTGAGAATGCAGAAAGACTCATCCCCCTTTGAATCAGTTATATTGTCTCACTGGATAACAGCAATTGTATGCCTCATCGCATCTCTCTTTATGCCTCTTCCACATATAACGCTTAAGTCAGCAACGGCAATGCTTATCCTTGGTGCTATTCAAATGGGAATTCCTTCAATACTCATATCAATTGGGATTAAGAGGATATCAGCTTTATCTGCAAATCTCATTGCTGTAATTGAGCCTGTTTTTAATCCAATATGGGTGTTTCTTTTTGTTGGAGAAACTCCAGGTGTAAATACAATTATAGGGGGATCGCTTATAATTATTTCTGTAACTGCTGTTTCTGTTATATCAGCAAGGCGCAGGTAAGACTTTTTTATCAATTTAATGGAAATTCAAAAAAAGCTCATACTCCTCTGATTGCAGAATTTCCTCTGGTATTGTTGATTTACTCAATAGCATGTAAGGCAGGAGATCTGCCATAAGGGAATGAGGTATATATTTACTTTTGCAAAATCTCTCTGTTTCTTTAACAAGAGAAGTTAAGGCTCCATAATATTTAGCCTCATCAAAAACCAAATCCCCTGCACTATTGTAAATCTCCATATCAGCTGAAATTATATAAAAAAATCCACCGCAATCAATATAAATCTGTATGGAATTTCCCATGCCACTGCAGTCAAGGACTTCTATTAGTTGAATTCTATTCTCTGCTATTGAAAGATTTTTTTGTAAAAAGTCCTTTTCCTTATGTGCCATTTCCATATTCATATTTGCCATGAAGATCTTTGCACCATGGATATTTCTCTCTTTAAAAGAAAAAATATCAGCTGGCGCCATCTCCGCAGGATAAACTCGTGACTCGGCCCTGCCTCCACCTGAGCCATAAAAACCAAAGCGCTGCAAATTCATAGAGGCATAAAAACCCATAGATTCCAGAAAAGAAAAAAAACTCTCCTTAAAAAATGATGTGGAATAAGATTTATGAGCGTGAGTTACGCCTTCAAAGTTTATGACAGTTCTAAAATCCTTAAAAAATAGGTAGGGCAAAAGCAAAAGTTCAAATTCACCCAGAGGAGTAAAGGCTCCTGTATCTATAAAAATATTGCCTGCAGAAATCCCCTGAGGATAAAAAATTATATCCTCCCCAGATGTAGAAAGAATTCCACAGGAGCTACTGTCAAAAAAATTCTTAAAAGAGAACCACAACGGTTCCAGTTCAAAGTTTTTCTCCAGGAACTGCCCTCCTCCTTTAATGCAAAGGGGCTCTTCTCTCAAAAGAGAGATAGAAAGAGCAATTCTTATCTTTTGCCAGCTGAGATTTTTAAAAAAAACTTCTCTCATAGCCTACATATATTTTTTTAACACTTCCGGGATATCAAAGGTGCCATCTTCTCTTTGATAATTTTCAATTATGGCAGCCAATGTTCTTCCTGCAGCAAGTCCTGAGCCATTAAGGGTATGGAGATACTGAGGCTTTTCTCCTTTCTTTTTATATCTAATCATTGCTCTCCTTGCCTGATAGTCTAAGAAATTAGAACAGGAGGATATTTCCATATATCTATTAAGTCCAGGCATCCATACCTCTATATCGTATGTCTTTGATGATGATGCTGAAGTATCACCACTACACAGAAGCACAACGCGATAATGAAGGTTAAGCCTTTTGAGGACCTCTTCTGCATTTGCTGTAAGCTTTTCCAATTCATCAAAGGAGGTCTCTGGCTCAACAAACTTAACAAGCTCAACCTTCTGGAATTGATGGACTCTCACAAGTCCTCTTGTATCACGACCAGCAGCTCCAGCCTCACGCCTAAAACATGATGATTGCATTGTTAGATATATTGGCAACTTTTCTGCCTCAAGGATCTCATCTCTAAAAAGGTTTGTAAGTGTAACCTCAGCAGTTGGTATAAGAGAGAGACCATCTCGGTCAATTCTATAATACTCATCCTTAAATTTTGGATACTGCCCTGTGCCTGTCATACTCTCATCATTTACTATGAAAGGTCCAAAGGTCTCTGTATAGCCATGCTCCTTTGTGTGGAGATCAAGCATAAAGTTTATGATAGCCCTTTCAAGGGTTGCAGCAAGTCCCCGGTAAACATAAAACCTTGCACCCGCAAGCTTAACTCCTCTTTCAAAATCAAGTATCCCCATAGATGTGCCTATATCATAATGAGGCTTTGGCTCAAAATTAAACTGTGGTTTTTTACCCCACTCCCGCACAACAACATTATCTTTATCATCTTTCCCTGTGGGAACACTTTTATCAAGAATATTTGGCACAGAGAGATGAAGTTCCCTGAATCTCTCATTGAGATCGTTAAGCCTCTGCTCTATTGATTTTATTTCATCACCTATTAATTGGACCTCTTTCATCATGTCAACGGGCTCTTGCCCCTTTGCTTTTAGCTGACCTATTGTTTTTGAAGCAGAATTCCTTTTTTCCCTAAGCTCATCTGCTTTTAAAATAAGAGTTCTTCTTTCCTCATCAATAGCCTTTAGCTCATCAATATCCACAGCACCTGCCATATTGCGCCTTTGCAGCAGCTCTCTTATCATTTCTATATTATCTCGAATTATTTTAGGATCAATCATAACAAACTCCATTATATGCTTTTAAACAGCCGAAATTCTTAAATTTTCCTGTAAATTTCCCTAAAGTTTAAAATTTTGTCAAGATGGAAAAGAAACTCAGCTTCAACAAAGAAAAAAATGTTGCTTAAATTTCCATAGACAATTATTTTTTATTATTATATATAAAGAAAAGGATATGACTAAGGAAAGAAAAAAAATATTTCTGCAGTTACTAAGCACTGCCTTAATATATATCATTGGCGTAGTTGGCTATACCTATTGCTCAAATGAAAGAGACAAATCCCTTATAATGAATGAAATAGACTCACGGCTTCTTATTGCTGCGAAGTCCATAAAATTCATGCTTAAAGAGGATTTTCATGACAGAGCTATTTCTCCTACAAGCATCTCCTTTGACGAAGAAATAAAAAACCGCCAAAAACTTAATAATTACAAAGAGGAAAATGGATTTAAATGGATCTATACAATAGTTGAAAGCAATGGCAAGTTTTACTTTGCAGCTCCTACTGTATCAGATGAAGAAGCAAGAGAGAGAAAATCCTGGTATTTTTATCCATACGAGGACATCCCTGAAGAATTCAAAAAAACCTTTAAAGAAGGAGGCATCTCTTTTGTTGAATATTCAGATCAATGGGGAACTTTTAGATCTGTTGCTGTTGCAGAAACCTCTCCTGGTGGAAGAGTATATCTTGCCTGTGCTGACTATGAGATAACATATATAGACCAGATAATGAAACAAAAACTACTTTATTCAATATACACTGCTCTATTTTTTATTATAATCTCCATACCCTTTATATTTCTAATTACAAGGATCTATAGAAATTACAGCCTCAAACTCAAGGCCTTCAATGAAGAGCTAATACATCACAAAGAAAATCTTGAATTTCTTGTTCAAGAAAGGACAAAGCAATTACAGGAGAGCAATAAAAAACTTGAAAAAGAACTAAAGATAAGAACAGAAACAGAAAAAATATTGCACCTTGAAAAGGAAAAACTGGAAAATGCCATGGCAGAAGTCAAAACTCTCAGTGGATTATTGCCAATATGTGCATCATGCAAAAAAGTTAGAGATGACAGAGGCTACTGGAAACAAATAGAAAAATATATTCAGGAACACTCAGATGCAGTTTTCAGTCATGGGCTATGCCCAGACTGCGCAAAAGAGCTCTACCCTGATTTTTATAAAGATGAGCAAAAGGTAAAAAAATGAAGCCAGCTTTTTTTAACATAGCAGAGATAAAAAGGGAAACCATAATCAAGGCATGCATAAGCGAATTTGGAGAATATGGCTATGAGAAGAGCTCAACTGATAGAATAATCAGGTTAGCTAATATCTCAAAAGGTGGTTTATATGAATATATATCTTCAAAGGAAGAGTTATTTTTATATATAACTGAATTTGTATTCCAGGGGCTTTACTCTTTTATAAGAAACAAGCTTGAGGGGAGGCAGAATATCCCAGAGGATATTCTGGAGAGATTCAGAATTGTATCAGAAATTGCTATTGATTTTTATATAGCAAACCCATCTTATATTAAATTTATAGTAAATACAGGTAGGCTTAATGATCCATCCTTAGAAAAAAAAGTAAAAACAATATTTGCAAAACAATTCAACAGTGTATTTGGAAATCTTAGCGAAAAAAATCTCAGATATGATAAAGCAAAAATAATAGAAATGCTTATATGGCTACTGGCAAAAACAAGGGATGATTTTCTCCATGCAATGGAACAGAGCAACAACACCAAGAGGCTTAAAAAGATTTATCTTGAAAACTGGGATTTTTATCTATCGATTCTTAAGACAGGAATATATAGCTAACCCCGCTTTTTTAATTTAGCGGGGCTTCAACTTGATGTCAATTACTTTGTTGCAGCAGCAGCTTCTTCAGTCTTTTTTGCTTTTTTTGCTTTTTTAGCTTTCTTTGGATCTTCTTTTTTAGCATCGTCTTTTGCTTCAGCTTTTGCATCAGCCTTTGGAGCTTCTTTCTTCACTTCAGCTGTTTTCTTTGCATCAGCTGTTGTTGCAGCAAAAGCCATTGAGCTTACTACAAGAGATACTACCATCATCATAAGCACTGAAAGTCTAAATCTTTTCATTTAAAATCTCCTTTGATTTTAAGTTTAATATATCATCAGCATAAGCTGTGATTTGCTATCTTAATCAGATAAAAAAACTATTCCCTCCTCAAGATCTAAGCAATGAGAATTCCCATTCTCACAAACTTCTTCTATTGACAGAGCGCAAAGACCTTTTGACTTGCACTTTTGATATTCTATAATTGCAGTATAATTGACCTTCTTTCTTTTCTGGCAAAAATCTTTGCCGCCATAAAACCTAACAATCCGTGAATCGTGCATTACATAAATCATGTTTCGCTTGCAATCAACCTTAACAACCTTGCCCTTTATCTTCTTTGACTCAAAAGCTGAAGCAGAGCCTCCAGATGCAAAAACCATCATGCATAAAAGAAATAATATAATATTTAAATTTTTAAGAGCCATATATTTTGTCTTTAGCTTCATTGGCTTTTACTTATTTATAAAGCAGTAAGTGTGCCAAAAAAATTTATATAAATTAAAATGAGAAATTAATTTTATTTTTTGGCAAAAATATACAAAAAATTACATACAAAGCCCTTAGTGATTGTAGAAAAAGCCCAGAAAGGTATAAAAATCCCAGATGTAGAGGAAGTAAAAGAAAGTGATCATTTCAAAAAAAGAAAATTTTTTAAACAAAAAAATTTTTTTGTTATGGTTCAAAACCCACATTGTGGTAAAAAAACCAGGGGTAAATTCTACTTAAAAGAGTCTGGATTTATATCATATTTCTTCAACAATTGCCAAAAATTCTTTCTATCTATCTTAGCTTCTCTTGAGGCTGCAGAAATGTTACCATTGTTCTTTTTTAACTTAAAAGCAATATACTTTTTTTCGAATTCTTCTATTATAAAAGATTTAGCCTCCCCGTAGGTAAGCTCCAAAAGATTTGATTTATCAAAAAAAACATCTCCGCAATCAGAGCTACTACTATCTGAAATGCGTCTTTCGTGATTAGAAAAATTTATCAATGGCAAGATATCCTTTTTTCTTATAACATTGCCATCACATAAAGCAGAAGCGCTTTCTATGCAATTTTTTAGTTCTCTGACATTTCCAGGCCAATTATAATTCATCAATACATTCATACATTCACTATCCAATACTATGGGGAATTTTCTCTGCTGATTTAACTGTTCAATGAAAGCTCCAACAAGAAGAGGGATATCCTCTATTCTTTCTCTAAGTGGAGGAATATAAATGGATAAAACCTTAAGCCTGAAAAATAGATCCTCTCTAAAAAGCTTTTCTTTAATGAGCATCTCAAGATCTTTATTTGTAGCTGCGATGAGTCTGACATCCAGTGTGATTGACTTATTATCTCCTATGCGCCTTATTTCTCGATCCTGAAGAAATCGAAGCAGCTTGCCTTGAATATCAAGGGAAATATCTCCAATTTCATCAAGAAAGATCGTTCCGTTGTTTGCCTGCTCAAAAAGTCCCATGCGATTTTCCGTGGCCCCAGTAAAGGCTCCTTTTTTAAAGCCAAAGAGCTCGCTTTCAAGAAGATTTACAGGAAGCAGACTGCACTGCACAGGAACAAATGGCATATCGCTCCTACCACTCATTGAATGGATATACCTTGCTATTACCTCCTTACCTGTTCCACTTTCACCTGTAATAAGCACAGTGAGATTCGATGGTGCGATCTTTTCTGCCATAGAAACAACCTCAAGCATTCTTGGGCTTGCTACATTCAATGACTTTTTGATATTTAGGATATTTATCTCAGTGCGAAGTTTTTTGTTTTCAGCAACTATCTCTATATGTTCCAGAGCCTTTATAACAGAGAGGAGTATTTCGTCCCCTTTAAAAGGCTTTGTTATATAATCAAAAGCGCCAATCTTTATTGCCTCTACTGCACTTTCAATGGAACCATAAGCTGTCATCATTATAAACTGCATTGATGGATCAATTTCCCTTGCCTTGACAATAAAATCAAGGCCATCCATGCCAGGCATTTTTATATCTACTAAGGCAACAGAATAATCTCCTGCTTTTAATGATGCCAGAGCATCTTCTGCAGATAAAAATACAGCAGTCTCATACCCTTCAGCAGAGAGAATACTTGCAAGGAGTTTGCACATCCCATCTTCATCATCAACAATCATTATCCTTTTGCTGCTCATTACTTCCCCTCCGGTATGGATATTATAAAAACTGAACCACCATTGCTACCATCTTCAACTGCAATTCTCCCATGATGCTTTTCAACTATATCAAGACAAACGGATAAGCCAAGGCCAACGCCTTTAGTCTTTGTGCTAAAAAAGGGAGTAAATATTTTATTCTTTATAGAGTCACTGATGCCTGTTCCAGAATCAGCAATTTTTATCTCCAAATAGTTGTCATTGGAGTTAATAGATATATTTATATTGCCAGAAAAATTCATCGCCTCACAGGCATTCATAATGACATTAAATAAAACCTGACGCATTTGAACAGGATCTGCCATTACAGTCAACGGCCATTGAGGAAAATCAGTTTTTATTAAAACATTAGAAAACTTTTCTGTCCTGAAGGATCTCAAGAGATCATTTATCAATTCTTTAATATCTGTCTCTACAAAAACTGGCTCCGGAGTTTTTGCAAAATCAAGAAGCTGGCGCAATAACTTTTTGCATCTCTGTGCCTCATTGTCAATATCCTTAATAAACTCTCTATCTGCCTCTGTAATCTCCTTCTTTTTCAAAAGGAACTCTGTAAAGCCACAGATTACACCTATGGGATTGTTGAGTTCATGGGATATACCAGCAGCAATCTCTCCTATTGCGGCTCGCCTTTCTGACAGTATAAGCCTCTGTTGATTCTCCTTCAATGTATTGACCATAATTTCAAAACGCTCCTTAAGGCTATCCATCTCTCTCTTGCCTGTTACAAGTGGCATAACCTTATCACTTTCCTGTTCCATTTCTCTTATTGGTTCAATAATACTCCTGGAAATTAAATAAACTAAAATCACCCCCATAAGGACAAATCCAGAAATTATTCCATAGGATATATAAAGGCTCTTTATAGCATAATTCTTTAAATTAGACTCACTCTCCAAAATGACATTCCGATTTGTAGATATGAGTTGCTCACATCCTGAATATATTGCATTGTAATGCCCCATGGATTTTGTAAGGAGAATATTTATAGCCTGTTTCCTTTGACCTTTATTAAAAAGTGCCATTATCTCTCTATGAGCACTCAGATAATAAGAAAATTCAATAGACATGTCAGAAAGAATATCCTTCTCATCTTCACTATTTGAAACCTCAAAGGCCTTATTATACCAAAAATTAAAACCCCCCACCTCTTTTTCAAATTCATCAAGCCACTTCCTTTCTCCATCCAGTATATAATTAGCCCTTAGCTCCTTCAGCGTAAGAAGAGAATTCTCCACATTGTAAGCAGCTATTATGCTGGATAGATTCTTTATCAATATTTCTCTATTAACCTCCTGCATCTTATGAAGAACAAAAAACAAAACAATAAATATAGCAAGAGTCGGTATCATCATAAATTGAAAAATTATAAGAATTCTATATGTAATTTTTAATTTACGCAAATATTTAAACATAAGCTCTATCCTCTGCAATTATCGCAATTATTGCAAACAACCTCATCAATGGCAAAATACCTGTAGATTAATTTTCTTCTACAAATTTCAGATTTTGCATAATTCATCATTTCCACAAGCCTCTTGCGATCAAACTCCTGCTTTTTTGTTATATATTCCTGTTGCAAAATTTCATCTGGCAGTTCTCCTACTATTTTAAGATCCCTCTCCAGAGTCCCTTCTGTTACTCCATACATGTCAAATATATTGAGCACAGTCTGAAACCTGTGGTCATCACTTTTTTTATATACCAACCTTTCCTGCAATTCCTCATAGGTAAAGGAATTAACAGTCGAACCTAAGGTTTTTAGCATCTCATAGCTTTTCTTTATAAAATTTCCATCGGGATTTTTCCATCTCAAAAATTCCATCTGTATTTCAAGATCATCAGGAAGATAGACGAGAGTGCATTCAGAGGGAAGACCATCCCTACCAGCTCTCCCTATTTCTTGATAATAAGATTCAAGGGAATCTGGAATCTCTGCATGGATAATGAGCCTTATATCAGATCGATCTATTCCCATTCCAAAGGCATTTGTTGCAAGCATTAAAGGGCTTTTCATTTCCATAAAATTTTTCTGCACTGCCTTTTTCTTCTCAGGTGAAAGCTTTCCATGATAGACTGAATACTTCAATCCCTTAATATCAAGGTATGAGGCAAACTTCTCCAGATTTTTTATAAGACTAAAATAAACTATTGCTGTCTTTTTGCAATTAACCAACTTTTTATAGATGAGGTCAAACTTCTCTGTCTCATCAAGCACCTTGCAAACAGAAAGAAATAAATTTGGTCTGCATATACCTTCATTGAATATCTTTATCTCCTGTGGAGGGATCAAAGTCTTTGCAATAATATCATCCCGCACAAAAGGAGTTGCCGTAGCAGTTAAAGCCATTGTTACAGGATTACCAAGAAGCTCTCGAAATTCACCTATTCGTGAATAATCTGGCCTGAAATCGTTTCCCCACTGGCTCACACAATGGGCCTCATCAAGAGCAAGGAATGATATTTCCCTCCTTGTAATTACATCAAGGAAATCTTTTTTTCTAAATCGCTCAGGAGACACATAGAGAAGCTTATACCTTCCTGATCTTATGTTTTCATATCTTTTTTCTCTTTCACTTCTGGACAAAGTGGAGTTTATAAATTCTGCATCCACACCGATTTTTTTAAGGGAATCAACCTGATCCTTCATCAAGGCTATAAGTGGGGATATAACAACTGTAAGGCCAGAAAAAAGTAAGGCAGGTAACTGATAACACAAAGATTTACCCATGCCAGTTGGCATCAAAACAAGGCTATGGTTACCCCTTAGGGTATGAATAACTATGTCTTTTTGAGATCCCCTGAATTCATCGATTTTAAAAACATTCCGCAAAATGCCATATAAATTCTCTTCTGTAAAATTAAAACTCATCATTTCACCTCAAAAAAGCAATTACAGTAAGTAAAAGAGGCAAGTCAATGGTTATTCCAAAAATTTTTAAAGTAATTTGATCCAGATCAAAGACTTCCCCCTGAAAATAATATATATTTTAGAAAAATAATTAAACTATTTTAAGGAGAAAACCATGAGCATGTTTTGCTTTCAATGTCAGGAAACAGCAAAAAATCAAGGGTGCACTGTTAGAGGTGTATGTGGCAAAGAGGAGGAAACTGCAAAATTGCAGGATCTCTTAGTTTTTAACCTCAAAGGCATATCTTTTCTTGCTGAAGAAAAAATCAACAAGGGAGAGGATGTCTCTGCCATAGGAAGGTTTATCTGCGATTGTCTATTTGCAACAATAACAAATGCAAATTTTGATAACGCACGAATAATCCAGCTAAACAAAGAGGCTATAAAGATTAAAAAGCAGCTTCTGGATGAAGTTAAAAAAGTAGAGGCTCCTCTGGCAGTTACCTGGATAGAATCAAATGACACACTATTCCTTGAAACAGCTGGTAAAGTTGGAGTTCTCTCCACAGAAGATGAGGATGTCAGATCCTTGAGAGAGCTTTTAATCTATGGACTTAAAGGTGTTGCTGCATATGCTCATCATGCCTTTGTTCTCAATTATGAAGATAAGGATATATATGAATTTGCCATCCATGGCCTTGCATCAACTCTTAAAAATCTCTCTGTTGAAGAGATGATTGGCCTTGTCCTTAAATGTGGTGAAATTGCTGTAAAGACAATGGCTCTTCTTGATAAGGCCAATACAGAAACCTATGGAAACCCTGAGATTACCAAGGTTAACATTGGTGTAAGAAAAAATCCAGGTATATTGATCTCCGGGCATGATCTAAAGGATATGGAAGAGCTTCTCAAGCAAACAGAAGGCACTGGTGTTGATGTCTATACACACAGTGAGATGCTTCCTGCAAATTATTACCCTGCCTTTAAAAAATATTCTCACTTTGCAGGAAATTATGGAAATGCATGGTGGAAACAAAATGAAGAATTTGAAAAATTCAACGGCCCAATTCTCATGACCACAAACTGCATTATCCCTGTAAAAGATAGCTACAGAGATAGGATATTCACAACTGGAATGGCAGGTTATCCTGGAGTAAAACACATTCCAGACAGAGGTAATGGCAAAGCTAAGGATTTTTCAGAGATTATTGAACTTGCAAAAAAATGTCCTCCACCTGTGGAAATAGAAAATGGCGAGATTGTTGGTGGATTTGCTCATGCTCAGGTTTTTGCTCTTGCAGATAAGGTTGTTGAGGCTGTTAAATCAGGAGCAATCAAGCGATTTGTTGTAATGGCTGGATGTGATGGTCGTATGAAATCAAGAGAATACTTTACAGATGTTGCAAAACAGCTTCCTGAAGGGACAGTGATACTTACAGCTGGATGTGCAAAATACAGATATAATAAACTCAATCTTGGAGATATTGGAGGAATTCCACGAGTGCTTGATGCTGGTCAGTGCAATGATTCCTATTCCCTGGCACTTATTGCGCTGAAGCTAAAAGAAATTTTTGGACTTGATGATGTTAACAAGCTTCCATTATCCTTTGATATTGCATGGTATGAGCAAAAGGCTGTTGCAGTTCTGTTGGCTCTGCTTTATCTTGGATTCAAAACAATAAGGCTTGGACCAACTCTTCCTGCATTTCTTTCACCAAATGTAGTAAAGGTGCTTGTTGAAAATTTTAACATTATGCCAACAACTGACCCTGCAAGTGACATAGAGGCAATGATGGCAGGTAAATAAACTTTAGTCTATTAAATTTCTCAAGAAGCCCGCTCTAAGGGAGTATGGCTTTTTGAGAAAAAATTTCATTTAATCCCTTCTTATATCTTGACATAAAAATAATCCTCCTTTTTTATAAAGATTTTTAACAATATACCTACTAAAAATTTATCATCAGGCAAAGGGGAATATAATGATTCGCATAAATGAAAATTATCTAAAGCTTAAATCCTCCTATCTGTTTTCAGAAATTGCAAAGAGAGTTTCTTCATTTCAACAAAGCAATCCTGATTCAAAAATAATAAGAATGGGCATTGGTGATGTAACTGAACCTCTACCTCAATCAATAATAAAGGCCTTTCATCAGGGAGTAGATGAGATGGCTGACAGAGCAACTTTTAAAGGATATGGACCTGAGCAGGGATATGATTTTTTGAGGGAAAAGATTGCACACTATGATTATGCTTCCCGTGGAGCCAGAATTTCCCATGACGAAATATTTATAAGCGACGGGGCAAAGTGCGACACAGGGAATATTCAAGAGCTCTTTGCCACAGACATAACAGTTGCTATTCCCGATCCTGTTTATCCTGTATATGTTGATACAAATGTAATGGCAGGGAGAACAGGGGAGAATAAAAATGGCAGATACGAAAATCTTATATATCTTGAATGCACAGCGGAAAATAATTTCGTCCCGGAATTACCAAAAGAAAGAGTTGATCTTATATACCTCTGCTTCCCCAATAACCCAACAGGAGCAACAATAACAAAAGAACAACTCAAAAAATGGGTGGACTTTGCAAGAGAGACAAAGGCAATTATATTATACGATGCAGCTTATGAGGCTTTTATAAGAGATGAGGATCTCCCTCATTCCATTTTTGAGATAGAAGGAGCGCGCGAGGTTGCCATAGAATTCAGAAGCTACTCAAAGACCGCAGGGTTTACAGGAACAAGATGTGCCTTTACTGTAATACCCAGGGAATGCATGGCCTATGACAGCAATGGGAACAAGCACTCTCTCCATGCTATGTGGAACAGAAGACACACTACAAAATTCAATGGAGTATCCTATCCAGTTCAGAAAGCTGCAGAGGCTATTTATTCACCTGAAGGCCAAAGAGAGGTTAAAGCCATAATTGACCATTATCTTGATAATGCAAAAATAATAAGAGAAAAAATGACCTCCTACGGATATAATTGCACAGGTGGTGAAAACTCTCCTTATATATGGGTAGATGTTAAAATGGATTCCTGGAAATTTTTTGACATGTTACTTAATAAATGTCAGGTAGTATGCACACCTGGGGAAGGCTTCGGCAAATGCGGAGAGGGATTTATCAGAATAAGTGCCTTTAACTCCAGAGAAAACGTCATAAATGCCATGGAAAGAATTGCAAAGCTGTAAGGTGATATATGAAAGATGAATCTTTAAAAAAAATTCTTCAATATCAAAAAAATGAAATAACAGAACATATTCTCTATGGTGCCCTTGCCAAAAGGGCGACACCAGAGAATCAAAAGGTGCTAAAAAAGATATCTGAAGATGAATTGCGCCACTACAACTTTTTTAAAAAGATAACAGGCAGAGATGTTTCTCCCTCCTGGTTTAAAATATATTTTTATAGATTTGTTTCAAGGATCTTTGGTTTTACCTTTACAATAAAAATGATGGACAATGGTGAATTACAGGCTGAGCATAATTATGAAGAATTTGAAGATAAAATTCCTGGAATAAAAAAGATCATTTCTGATGAAGTAAAACACGAAAGGGTGCTGATGGAACAAATTGAAGAAGATGTTCTCAAGCACATGGGCTCCATGGTCCTTGCAATAAACAACTCAATACAGGAAATAACTGGAATTGTTGTTGGACTCACCTTTGCCATAGCCAATGCTCTCATGATTGGAAAGACCGCACTTATTAGTGGACTTGCTGCAACATTGGCAATGGTAGCATCAGAATATCTGTCACAAAAAGCAGAAAGCGGTCAGGACTCCTATGCTGCAAAAGCCGCTCTTTACACAGGGATTGTCTATATTGCAGTGGTAATCTTTCTTGTATCGCCATTTTTTATATTTTCCAATCATTACGTTGCACTTTTATCTGCAATAATTGCTGTTGTAATCATACTATCTGCCTTTACATTCTTTATGTCTGTGGTAAAAGGCCTAAATTATAGAAAAGCTCTTGCCGAGGTATCTATTATAACAGCAATTGTAGTTTCGCTCTCATTTATGATTGGAATTGGAATGAAATTAATCTTTGGATAAGGACGGATTGTGAAGCTCTATAAATTATTTTTTGCAAAGGCGTCTTTATATCTGCTACAGGTACTTGTTTTGATAAGCTCTATTTCCTGCGCAACAATGACTGCTTCTGAATCCGAAAATAAATATGATCAGATCAAAGCTGAAAATAAAATAATAAAGCAAAATATAACCCTTCTTATAAGAGAAAACAATGTTCTTAAAGAAGAAAACAGCAAACTTAAAAACGAAAATGCCTCATTAAAGTCAGATCTCAAACTGCTTGAGGCTAAGATAGAACTTTTAAATAAAAATCACGAAAAAGAAATTGCTCTACTAAATGAGAGATATTCAACTCTCTTACTTCAGAAGGATAAATTAGAACAGGAAAGTTCATCTAAAATTTCACAACTCCAGGCAGAAAATAAAGCTCTTGAGGAAAAGCTATCCCGTGAGATCTTAAGGCTTTCCTTAGAAATAAAAAATAAAGAAGAAAGTTTTGCTTTGGAGAAATCAGAGATGGAAAAAAAATATGCCGAGATGGAGATAGCTCTTCAAAAAAAGATATCTGAAGCTCAAAACTCTCTTCTTTCATCTCAAACTCAACTGGAATCTCTGAAGACAGAAATAGTGGACTTAAAAGACAAATTGCAATCTGCTCAAAAAATAATTTCAGAGAAAGATCTTACAATTGAGGATCTTAAAAAGAAAAATCAGACACAAGAACAAAATCAAAAATAAAATTATGAGCTGCAAAAAATCTTTCCATAGTGCAAGAATTAAAGCACTGATTATACTTATAGCTATAATACAAATCCTTAGCAGTAACTCTTTCCCAAAAACACAGGAACATAAAAATGAAAATTTTACTATAATAATTACAGCAAATCTTCAGGGGCTATATTCAACAGAGATTGAAGATCAGGAAAAAGAAGACACAATTATAACTTTAGCCCAATCAATAGTTTCTGAATCAAAGGAAGATCCCTTTGATCTTTATGTGGACCTTGGCAATTCTCTCTATCCCGGGGCTCTTTCCAAATACAGCTATGGTTCTGCTATTTTTGATTTTTTTGATTTTACAAATTGTAAAGCTACAGTTCTTTCAAGTAGAGATCTAAACATCGGGCTTTCAAATATTAAGCTATCTTCGAATGATAGAAAAACAAAAATTCTATCTTCCAATATGTTGAGAGAGCAAAGCCCTCTCTTTATGCCATATTTTATCCATGAATTCAATGGCAAAAAAATTGCATTCATTGGGATTACATCTCAAGATAGTGTCCTTGATGATGCCAGCAAAAAAATTCTCGATGTTGATTTGCTGGATTATAATGAGGCAGTGAAAAGCTCCATTCAAAGGGCAAAGGAAGAAGGATGCAAAAATATCATTCTACTATCTTCACTTAATTTACGCCAGAATACTGAACTCATAAAAAACTTCCCGGAGATTGATTTAATATTCACTGGAAATGAACCTGGAGGGAAATTCTTCTCAGTGCCAATATCAAGGGTCGATATTGATACAGGTGGCACAATTTTAGTATTAAACAAAAATAAGGGCTTTTATAGATTAGAACTAAATCTTACAGAAAAACCTCTTATTGAATCATTAAAATTCTATGAGTCATCATACAAAAAAATACACAGCAATTCATACAATAACTTCATTTCAAGAATATCAATATGGAAAAGCAAATTTTCTGAAGAAGAAAATAAAATCATAACAGAAACATCAAAGCCTATTTCTATATCTGACGAAAATGCTGCACAGATGCTACGTCACAGATACAGAACTGAAATAGCAATAATAGAAAAAAATTCCATATTGCCAAAAATAGTCGAAGGAACAATTTACTCCAGAACCATTCTCGGTATAGTCAACAACGACTATCCAATTTTTACTTACAGGCTAAGTGGAGCTGATATAAAAAAAATTATTGAAAGTGATTCTGATTTTGTTATAAGCGGAATAAAAAACAACAAAATTCAGGGCTATGAAATATCCGATCCAAAATTCTACTCTGTATGCTCAACTCAATTTGTATATGATAAAGTTACAAGAATTCTTCGCAAGGACATCAAATACACAAATAGATGGAATACCATTACAGAAGAAATAACTGATGATCTCAAAAAAGATAAAAGCTTTATAAAGGAAAACTACGACTATCTTGATGAAAGGTTTCGCCTTGCCATAGATATAAGTCTTTCAAATTTTTATGATAAGTCAGAAGTCTCTAAGGGAGATAAAATTTCTACCCCTCCTGGTAAACCTTCAACAACATACACACGCTGGGGGATGGAGGATACAATAAATATAAAATTCTATAATAATCACCACGAATTTCTCTTCACCCCTTATATTTACTTTATAAAGAAGGATGAACAGTACCTGCAGAACTTACTCAGAGGGACCTTTTTATATACATATAATGCAAATGATTATGTTAAGCCATACCATAAATCTGTTGGAGAGACAGTAGTCAAAGAAGTAGACGGTAGACCAATCCTTGTGCGTGAGACTATTGGTGCTTCCCTTTTCTGGAAAACATTAAATGGCAAAATCGGTGTCGGTTTTGAAAAACAGATTCAAGAGGAGGAAGGCCCTGTAGTATATGGTTTTGAAACGATCATGGATGCAACATTCAACATTACAAACAATCTTGCCTATATTTTTAAATTAGATACATTTATCTCCTCTGCTCAGGACCAGAGCAATTTGCAAATGAGAACAGAAATTGCCAATAGCCTTTCTCTTCAGATCAATTCAATACTTGGTATATCCCTTAAACATAAATGGTTCAAGCTCTATTCAAGGGAGATTGAGGATTCCTATAAATACACTCAGACTCTCATCTCCCTTGATCTAAAAACAGATTTTAAATTCTTTTAAGCCTTACCTCTATCCCTTAACATAAATCCTTTCTTCTGTAGATAATCGTACCTTACATTGTATCCTGGCTGATATACCATAGCCATAATTGATTCCTGTCCCTCTTTTATAGATGAATACTCAGCAAAGTCAAGCGTCCTTATAATTGCCTCCAGAACTCTCAGTGCGCCTGAGTGATCGCAAAGGACAACTCTTTTGCCAAGATTTCTCTTAAAGAGTTCAACAAAGGAATGGGCAATTCTCCAGTCAGCTTCAATGAGAGTCTCTCCCTCTGGAAAGTGGTAAAATCGATTTTTAAAAAGCTCTTTGGCAGCCTTCTTTTTTTCATCATCGCTGCCCTTCATCTTTGGTCCATAGATCTCAAGCATCGTCTTATATACATCATTTTTAAATTTATGAGTTAGCGCTCCATACTTCTGAGAATTGAGTCCATAAAGGGGAGTAAAGTTTATCTTGGTAATTCCAGCCTCCTGCAAAAAGTAACGGGCTGTTTCCTCAGTATTTTCACTCTCACTTCCATAGACCTGAACATAATTATCACTATCTGTATTCCACAGTGGGTATCCGCTTTCCTTTAAGAGATCAACAATAACCTTAAAATCTCTTCCCAGTTCCTTTGCAGATTCAACACCAGCCTCCTTGAGCTTGTTCCCAACAGAACCTGAAATTCTCTTATTATCTTTCCAGTGATCCCAGTATCCAGATCCTACAAATTCTGGATTATCTCCACCTGACTCATGAACAGACTTTCCGTGACGAATTGTTATCATCTGAGCTTGATTTATAGGCACATAGGCATTGGGGAATATAGGGATCCCCTTGCCATTTTTCAACCATATAATTCCCTCACGCATAATAAGTCCACTTCCATCATCCAGTATCCTGCCAGTTGTTCGCATCTTCCCACCTGGGTTTATCTGCATGTCTTCAATAGCAAGGACAAGTTTTGTTCTGTAACGAGTATGCCTTGCTCCAAAGGCAGGGATATTTTTGGGAACTAAAATATCGTTAAATTTAGCCAGAGAAAATTTCTGGTGAAGCAGCCTCTTGAAACTGTCATTGTCAAGGAGCCCATTCCATGCAAGATAAAACAGATGAGGATTAGCATCCGGAACGTTGTTTTGTATAAATTCAAATTTATATTTAATGTAATCCTCAGGAGTTACATCTCTCTCAAGGGCAAGAAGAAAGAAATATAGCTTTTTCCCTAAAATCTTCAGATTATTTAAAAAGCCCTCTGTTACATCATCAACAGATACAGATATTCTATCCTTATATACAGCCTGCAAAAATCTTATGCCATCTTTAATCTTATCTTCCCTGTAAGAATTGTGAAACTCAGCATGTTCCCTTGCCAGCCCTGTTTCCAGAATATTTTCAACAGTATTACAGTTTGAGTCTAAATTTTGAGATAAAGACATAGCTACCTCCTTCCATTAAATTATGGTAAACATAATTTAATGACAAAAAGATGTAGCGGCAAAAATTTTTAACTTTTTTTTAGATAAATTGTATTTGTAGGAAAGGGTATTTCTATGCCATGGGCATTTAGCGCCTTATAAATTATATCTGTAGCTTCTAACTTTTTATCATGCTGCTTTGAAAAATCAGGAATCCAAAATTTAGCAACAAAGTTCAAAGAAAAATCCCCCATCTCCACAAACTCTGCAACAGGTGCAGGCTCATCAAGTATTCCCTCTATAGCAGATATTGCAGAGACCACAACCTCTCTAACTTTATCTACATTACTCCCATAGGCAACAGAAAATTTTACAATAACTCGAATGCGTGGATCTGGCTGAACAAAGTTTTTAAATTTTTTGTTCATCAACTCACCATTGGGGATTACAATTATTTCATTATCAAAGGTAAGTATCTTTGTATTGCGCAAGCCAACCTCTGTAATAAATCCAGTATCTCCATCAATCGTAACCTTATCGCCAACAACAAAGGCGTTATCAAGTATCAGTATCACACCTCCAATAATATTAGATAGAGTGTCCTTGACAGCAAAGCCAATAGCAAATCCGGCAATACCTAAGGATGTAACAAAAGGCGCAATATCAATATTAAATCTTGAAAGTATTATTATGAAAACCACAGAGAAAATAACAACTCTGATGCTTCTGCTAAAAAGAGGAACAAGGTCATGTTTTATCCTCGGGTTATCAACTTTTCCTCCCCAATATTTAAGCAATACATTGGATACACCAGATAGTATATAAGCAACAATAAGCATTATTAGTGAGTTTATTATCTCACTTACAACAACTATGCTTTCTGACTTAATATCAGATACATAAAGAGCTATTCTCAAACCTATTAATATTATTATATACTTTAATGGACTTTGTAAGAGCTCAATAATCTCATCATCAAGTTCTGTTTTTGTTCTTGCAGTTACTCTTGAAAAAATAGAAATAACAACCCTGGACATTATTACTGCACCAAAATAAAAAAACAAAGCCACAAAAAGAGCAAGCAACAGGGAATTATTGATAAATGAAAGCCCAATCCCCTTCAAAAACTCAATCAAACCTTCAGCATGCTTTCTCTCTGGCAGAGAGCTTTGAAGAGGATTTTCTTTGAGAATATTTATCCTGATCCATTCATCTTTTTGTTGAGAAAAATTTTGAATGGAAGATAAAAATCTATCATCAATAATTCCTTCATAAATAGGAGCGATGATTTCTTTGCCAGCAAAGTCAAAAACTTTTGTTTCAATAATGATCTGCTTTTCATGCACAAGAAATCTTCCTGTCACTGCAAATTCAGCAGGATTATCTTTTAGTATAGATAAAATCAAAGCCTTATTATTAAAATAATCTTCGGAATAATTAGGGGATGTAGAGTTAAAGCGAAGGTTAATAGCCTCATATCCCGATGTGCTTTTTAAATTTTTTGACATAACCTCAGGAATATAATGCTCCAGATACTTCATTTTGGAATCAGCATAATCATTAAAAGGTAAAAAGATAATTTTTCTAAGGTGCTGCTGTGAATCTTGGGCTGCAATAGCAGATAAAGAAAACAATATCAGAAAAAGTAATCTTAAAAACTTTCTCATTGAAACACTCCAAAAGATTATAAAATTATTCTCTACAGACTTCCACGGCGGTGTTTCCACTCTATTGCATAATGGGTAAGCTCTGCACTGTTTGCTATATTGAGCTTTGTTTTAATCCTGAGTTTATGAGCCTCTACTGTCTTTATGCTTATATTCATAAGCTTTGCAATATCACCTGTCTTTTTTCCTTCAGATATATAGCGAAAGAGTTCAAACTCCCTGTCACTTAAAGTCTGAACAAGGGCATATTCATCGTCAGAACTTTTTGTCACAACATTATGTATAAGCCGTGAGGTCATATCCTCACTCAAATAAAGATTGCCCTTTATAACAGTGCGTAGAGCCTTTATTATGTTATCCATGAGATCGTTTTTCATTACATAGCCTCTGGCTCCTGCCTTAATTGCTCTTTCTGCATAAAGACTCTCGTCGTGCATTGATAGCACTATGCACTTAATCTTAGGGTATCGCTTTTTAAGCCCCTTTATAAGCTCTATACCATTTGTTGTTCCTTTTAAAGAAATATCAACCACAAGGACATCTGGCTCTTCCTTTTCTATAAGGCGCAAAGCAGTGTCAGCATCAGGAGCAGAGGCAATTACCTTCATATCTGGCTCTCTATCAATAAGCTGCTGAATACCACTTGCCACAACAGGATGATCATCCACTATAATAATTTTTGATACCTTAATATCATCTTTCTTCATGGCTAAACCCTTTAGTTACTTTTGTTATAAAGAAAGCTACATTCAACAGATGTTCCACCGTCAGAATTTCTATTTATAGTAAGTGTTCCACAGATTGACCTTGCTCTATACCTCATTATCTCAAGGCCTGCACCACTTAAATCACCCTCTCTAAATAAAAATCCCTTACCGTTATCTGATATCCTCACTGTTATATTATCCTTATTGCGAAACATAGAGATCTTGATCTCAGAACATCCTGAATGTTTTATAGCATTCATTACAGATTCTTCAATTATGTAATACAATTCCTTTATTACATGTTCATCCTGTATATCAATGTCTGGATCAATATCAAATATGCACCTCACATCGCAATTTTTGGATATAATAAGAGAAACAGCATCAATCATCTCTGTAAATTCAAGTCCATAATTTTTATATGGGATAAGACCATGGGATAATTCCCTCACCTTATCAATGCATATTCTTATACTCTTTTCAATATCAAGGATCTCTGAAGATAATTCAGTGGATATGGGTCGAAGCCTATCAGAAAGAAGTCGTGACTTAATGGCAACAGCAAGGAGATCATGGCCAAGTTCATCATGCAAAGAAATACCAACCCGCTTTCTTTCATTGTGCATAACCTCAAGAATTTTTGTCTCCAGCTGGACTCTCTCTGTAATATCAGAGGCACTCATAACAACTCCCTTAACTCCATTATCTCCAAAATCAGGATGGAAAGAAGCCTCTATAAGCCTTATATCATCGTCCTTTTTAAACCAGAATTCAGTTTTAACCATCTGGCCTGACATAGAAGATTTTATATCATAAAAAAATTTATCTGCCCCTGGATCACTGCCCATAGCCTTGCTAAAAAAATTTAAAATGTTCTCTTCTCCTTTGCTGCCTTGCAAAAAAAAGCTATCAAAACTTTCACTTGTAGACTTTATAAAACCATTAGCATCAAAATAAGCAAGCATACCAGAAGATTTGGAAACAATCATGGAGGCTATTTCGTATTTTCCATAGGTCTTTTTCTTCTCATAAAGATTTGTTATAAGCTCCCCTGATACTTTAATTATGGTCTCTATAAAAGGTGTAAGTTGAGTTATCTTCTTCTTAGAGACAAAACCAAGATATCCAAATTTCAATTTATTCAATCCCAATGGTATTATCACAGCAGAAACTACACCATCAGAAAAAACATCCCTGTAAGAGGCGTTGGAATGATACTTTATCTTAGTAACATCTGATATTAAAATTATGTCATCTTTCTTAATTCTCTTAAGAACAGAAGGAAGATACTCGCTTTTAATACAATCAATTGTTGGAGTAAAATCACTATCACAACAATCATACTCAAAATAAACATAACCGTTATTTTTTATAATTGCCACAAAAACCCTATCTGCAGCAGAAAAATTTTTTATCAAAGATAGAATTTTGCCAATCTGAGTATCTGTATCCGAGGCTGGAATATTAATTGATTCCAGTGCAAGCTTAGATATAAGAGAATCAAAATGAAATAGAGAATCCTTGAGATCCTCAAAGATAAAATCATCGGTTTTGTCTTCGGAGATTACTATTTTAAGAGACGGCATGCCCTTAGGCGATGATGATATTATTCTGTGCTCAAAGAGAATTTCCCTTTTTCCCTTTTTTATCTTACTCCTTATTGAACCAGAAGTGGATTTTTGAAAAAAATTCTCATCAACCTCAAAGAGGCTATGGAGTTTACTCCGCATTAAACTTTTACCAAAAAATTTTTTTGCAGACTCATTGTACCACAATATAGAATTACTCTCATCAATAACAAATATAAAGTACCCGGAAAGCTTTTTAAAATGCTCAAACAGCTGACCATCTTTCATAGAAGTTAAATCTCTCTGTCTATTGCTGTGCCAGACATAGCATCCATTGGACATGCCATTTTGCATAAACCACAGGCAACACATTTATCAGGAAAAAACTCAACCTCCATGGTCTCTCTGTTAATCTTGAGAGCATCAACTCTGCACACAGCAGTGCAGGCTCCACAGTGAACGCATTTAGTCTCATCCCTTTTTATCATATCTGCAAGGATCTGAAGCTCAACACCCTCAGATGTAAAATAATTCACTGTTTTATCAATCTGCTCATCAGTTCCTCGTAGTTCAAGAATTATGCGGCCTTCCTGCTTGGGAAAAATCTTTGCCTCAAGAACATTGAATATAACATCAAAATCCTTTGCTATCCTGTATATTATTGGTTTATACATGATCTCTTTTTTAAAAATCAAAAGAACATTCACTGACTTCATAAAAACCTCATGGCATATAAATTTCACTCATCAAAGGGCGAGCAAAACTCCACACTTCCCTTTGCAGCTAACACATCTCTATAAACTATAACACATCCCATGACACCTTTAATTGACATTGCATAATCAATAGCATGTTCCATAGAATGTTCATCCTGAACAATATTACAGGCTCCTGTAGCAACAGCATCAGCAAGAGCACCATTCTCTGCAATTACCGTAACAGCATCTGCCTTGCCAAAACTAAGAGAGTGACCAAGAGTTCCACTGGAGGTGCACAAAGAACAGGGGGTTTCTTCTGGAGATATCCAGAGCCATAACTTATCTTTAAAGTATAAATTATGAGTGTAAATCCCTGCAATGGCTGGAGATAAAAGCCTCATCCATGTATCACCACCATTTTCAACTATGACTTCTCTGGAAAATTTAAGCAACTCCTTGCCTGTATATTCTGCAATTGCTCCAGCTACTGCAGCCATTGGTCCAACTCCTGCAAGCATCCCTGCCTCATACATATCCACAATGACAGGATGCAAATTCCCATCATAGTAAAGAGGCTTAAGAGAATATAAAAACTCATCCCTCTCCTTGATGTGATTTTCAATCTCCACTCTCAATTCATGAACCTTTAAATAGGCTTCATTATAGAGATTCCTCTCGGCAGCTATATGTAAATCTGTTGTATCAAGCTTCACATTGAAAACAACATTTCTTTCACTGCTTTGAGATCTATAAAATCTACTCTTGTAATTCATCTACTTCTTACTAAAAGGCACTGTTGGCATCTGGATCTGAGGCACTCCAATGGTAAATCCATTTTTTACCCACTCCTTAAGTATCAAAGCAATCTGCCTTGCCTTTGGATAGCTCGATAGAGGAGAGGTCGGTATGGTTTTACCACGAAAATTAACATAGCCAGATTTAAGCTCAGCATAAGTAACCTCTCCAAGAGATCTGGGATTGCCATCAGGATAATCAATGCCATAATCAATTATCTGAGCCTTAATATCTCCATCTGATAACCCTGTAAAAAAGGCAAGCTCTTCGTTCAATATTGGTATAGGTATACCAATGCCAACCATGAGAGAACAGCCATATCCTGTAATTGAGGCACCACGAATAAAATCACTGCTCATCTGTTTCATATCTCCACAAACTGCAATCGTGCCAGCACCTTCTCTTACCATGCCATTTTCATCTCTCATAGCATCAGGGCTATGTTGAGTCCCATGCCATGTCACAGCCCCAACAGCGCCACCAAGAAAAATTTTTGTCCCTGTCCCTATTGTCCAGTAAAAGGGATCATTTAGCAGAGGGCTTAGCTGGCCTGCACTTGAATAGGTAATATTGCCCATCTCTGGCTTAAGTATTCCCATATAGGTATATATTATTCGCTTTGAAAGATTAACAGCTACATTATAGTTCTGATAGGCATTCCTTGGATTATACAATATGGCATTGCGCAGATCATTAATTGTAATTGTCTTTTCAAATTCCTTAAGTGGATAGCAATCAGTTCCATAACTCTTTGCTTTTAATTTTACCTGTCTACCTGCAATTAAATCTTCAATAACATGACCACCACCATATTTAAATGCACCTGGATGGACCATATTAAGAGGATCATCGTCTCTCACCTGAGTGGCACCAATATAACAATCAACAGCAGCTATTCCACCATAGGCCTCAACATCATTAAGCCAAACTTTCGAGGCTCTCATTCGCGGTTTGGTATGCCCAAAATTAAGAAAAGCACCAGAGGAGCACATTATACCAAAGGTTCCTGTAGTAACAACATCAACCTTTTCAAAGGCCTTTTTTACCCCCTCTGACTTTACAATCTCTGGCATTTCCTCTGCAGTTACAACAACAGCCTTGCCTTCCTTAATTTTTTTATTTATTTCCTCATAGCTCTTTTTTATTTCTATGTTGCTCATTAGTCCCTCATAACAATTTTATTTATAAAAGTTTAAAAGCTTAAACTCCTTTTTAATCGAATTGATTAAAATTAAGCAATACGGCAGTTAAAATCTCTAATACGGCTTAAATGTCAGATAATAATCTTCAAGTATTTTTTTATGATAATTTCAATTTTAAAAATCTTGACTGTTGACTACACTGTGATAATCTTAAAAAAAGAAAACTCAAACTTAAGGAAAAGTCATGCACAAAATAAAACTCATACTTATCATTTTACTGCTATCATCAGGGATTTCCTTTGGTCAAACAATAGGAGATACAGAATCAATTACTCCTGAAAAGGCCTATATTTTTATAAAAACACGGAATATTCAGCGGCTCCTTAAATCCTTCAATTATATAATATATCATATTCTTGGTGAAGAAGAAAGGGATTCTATAATCTCCCAAAGGGATGCCTTTAAAGATATAACAGGAATAGATTACCTAAATGAAGAGTCACTTAAAAGCTTTGGCATAGATACAGGTCGTTCATTATCCTATGCAATTTTTCCTCAAGATACAGGCAGAGAGGTTATAGCACTTTTTATCCCTGTAAAAAATGGAATAGCCTTTACAGAAAAATTTATAGAGATAGCCAGGCGTTATATTCAAGAGATAGAACCTCACCCTGTTCAATATAAAGATATAACAGTAACCGAGTTAAAGGAGGATATGTATGTTGCCTTTCTAAATAACTATTTTGTAATTACCTCAACAGATGATTGTATAAAAGAAATAATAGATATTCACAGGGAACGCAATAGATCTCTTATATTAAATCCAAAATACAAAAAATATATTGCCGAAGGAAAAAATAACTTTGATGTAAACATTTATATATCACCAGCTATTGCCAATAGTATTGACATCACACCAAAAGACAATATTGATGATACAACAGAAAATACCTATGACTCTGAATTAATACTCAATGCTGTTGAGTACATATCTGCTGGATTTGGAATTGAAGACAATACCTTAAAAGTGAAAGGGGCTCTTTTATTTGCAGAGGATAACCCTTATGTTGATATGATACTTGGTCTTTTAAAGACAGGGCAAAACCAGAAGGCTCTGGATGTAAATGCAGACTCATATATATTTATCTCACTTAACTACAAATACTTAAACAATCTATGCAAAAGCAATGCTCCATTTTGCGAAACATACAACAGCTTCAAGAAAAACATCAAAGATGAGGGAAAAATAGATTTTGAAAAGGAAATACTCCCATATTTTAGTGGCATGACAAATGTATTTCTAATAGACTCAGGCAGCAGTATAATAGGAGATATCGCAATATTTCTGGCAATTGATGATGCTCAAAAAAGTGAAGAGCTATGGAAAAAGTTCAAAAATTCAGTCCAGGGGCGCTATAGTAAAAATAAAAAGTTTGGAGAAGAAAGAATAGAGGGTAGAAACTCCTTCTGGTATATTGATCAAAACAATATAAGATATTTTGTGACCTTTGACAAAAGAGGAATATACACAGGCAACAATGTAAACCTCATAAAAAACGCTCTTAAGGCTAAAACATTTGAAAAAAATAGCCTACAGACCTCTAATGTTCCTCTTAATGATAAGACATTTTTCTTTATGAATATCAAAAAAAATCCTTTTCTTAGAAATATGCTCCTAATGAGATCTCAAGATTCGGCAGCAATAGCTCCATTGCTTTCAAAACTTAAAGAGATGAATATATTCTGCGAAAAATTAGACAGACACATTTCCATAGGAATAGATATAGAATTAAAAGGGAATTAAGTAAAAATGAAATACATATTTGGGCCTGTAAAATCACGAAGGCTTGGGAAATCCCTTGGAGTAGACATTGTCCCATATAAGCTTTGTTCCCTGAACTGCGTATATTGTGAATGTGGAAAAACAACAGATCTCACCACAGAGATAAAAGACTATGTTCCTGTAGGTGATGTTATAGAGGAGCTGGATAGTTTTCTTCAAAGATCTCCAGATCTGGATGTTATAACATTTTCAGGATCTGGAGAGCCAACTTTAAACAAATCTATAGACATCTTCATAAACCATCTAAAATCAAAATATAGCCAATACAAAGTAGCAGTATTAACAAACAGCACACTGCTATATATGCCAGAGATAAGAAAAAAAATATCTCAGGCAGATATGATATTCCCATCCCTTGATGCTGTAAGCAGTCAGGTTTTTGAAAAAATGCTTAGACCAGCAAAGGGAGTAACACCAGAGCAGATAATTGAAGGATTGATTGCACTGCGCAAAGAATATAAAGGAAAAATTTTCTTAGAAATATTTGTAATAGAGGGATTAAACGATACAGAATCTGAACTAAAACTTTTAAAAGAAGCATCTATCAAAATCAACCCTGATGAAATTCACATAAATAGCCTTGACAGGGATTCTGCCGAAAAATGGGTCACAGAGGCAAGGATGAATAGGCTTCAGGAGATAAAAGAATTCTTTGCACCACTTCCTTCAAAGATTATAGCAAAAGCTCAAGATAAAAAAACAAATCACTACAGGGTGTCAGAGGAACTCCAAAGCAAAATACTAAACTCCATCACCTCACTTCCAAAAAGTTTAGAAGAGATCTCAGCTCTAACAGATGCAAGAGTTGCTGATATAATAAAAGCTGCAAAAGAGCTTGAAAAGCAAGGTCTTGCCGGACTGAAAGAAGACAGGGAGTCCGGCAAATTATTTATTTTTAAACTTTAAGTTATCGAAGCCTTACAAATTCAACCTCGCAGGCTGTAGAAGCACCAGCAGTCTGATAAAGGAGATAAAGCCCCTTTTCTTTCAAGGGAGAATTGCTTGCAGGAGGAACTCTGCCTGCAAGGAGCTCACCATCAACAGAAAAGCTTGCAAACCTTCCATCGCTTGATGAGATCTCAAATATGTGCCACTGAGTTCCATTTAAAGGAATACTTCTTCCATTAATATCAACCTTGTCCTGATCAAGGGATATGCTAAAGGAGTTATTGCTATCAAAGACATAAGACAATATGACAATTGGATTTCCAGAGATAAACCTTGCTTTAAGGGCAACAGAAAAATTCTTAGAAACTGCACACCTTCTAAAAAGCCCTGTCACAGCTATTCCCTTTGAATTATATACAATAGTGTTCCCACTTTCATTTCTACGAAAATTAACAGCAGAGGCATCGCCACCCATAATATGAGACCAGTTTTCCGGTGTATTTGAATCGCTCCATGAAGAAAAATTATCATTAAGGCTCCAGATCTCCTCCCCTTGCGCTATGGTAAATTTTTGAATATCAATAGGAGACAAAAACTTACCAAAGATCCATCCACTTACACCACGAAGAGTTGCAACCCTATACCAGTAGTCCCTTGTATCACCAACCTGCATTGTATCCATAGACTTTTCAAGTTGGATGAGGAGTTCATCTTTCACAGTCTTCCCGGTAATAGCGCTATTTGTTCCTGGAGAATTTCTCAGATTGACACTATCACCGGAGGATATATAAATTCTGGAGACCTCCTGGCTTGAGGGATACCTCACTGCAAAATTTATTATAATATTCTTTACCCTATCCTGCAGTGTCAGAGGGACAACAGTTGCCTCTCTAATTGCATCAAAAATCATGGAAACAATTTGAGGTGTATAAATTGAATTAGGATATCTATCATAGAAAGAAGAGATATGATCAAAGATCCTTGTGCTGTCATGAATTTTATTCTTCTTTAGTTCAAAAAAATCCAATTCTTCAAGAAACTGGCTACCCTTATACTTCGCAAAAAACTCATTATAAAACAGACCACGTGAGGCAATTGAGCTTTTCTTTTGCCCAGGTACTATAACAAGATCACTTCCAATGCGGGAATTAATCTTATTTAGTTTTGATTGAATCTTATTTGCAGCCTTCTCATAAGCGGGCTTGTCTTTATTCTCAAGGGCCATATCTCTTAGTTCATCGTCATAATCCTCTTCAAGTTCGTCAATAAGTCCATTGAGAGCCTTGCATCTATAAAAATAGATCTTCTCAGAGTCATCATAATTTGAATAAGGAATAAGCCTATTAAAGATCTCAATGGCCTCAACATAATCACCACTTTCGTATTCATTAATTCCCTTTTTAAGAGAATCCCCTCTGGTGAAAAAAAAGACTCCAGAGATTATAATTAAAATCACCAAAAGAGCAAGTCCTATAATTGCAGATTTTTTCATTAAGCATAAACCTCCCTGTTTTAAGATAGCTTCCCATTTATCATAATGGGCAAGAGATTGCAGGCCTTTGAAACAAAAAGAGAGGTCTGTGATGCACTTTGCTCATCAAAAGATCTGGCAGCAAACTTAATCCTCTCTTCCATAAATGAGTTTTCATCAGAAAAAATACAAAAGAGCACAGGGTCTCCTGTGTGAGTTCGCACCTTTACAGGGGTTGGATGATCTGGCATAAGTAAAATTCTAAAAGAGGGATATTTACTCATAATCTCAAGGACAGGGCCAACTACCTTACTATCAAAATCTTCAATAGCCTGTAGCTTATGTTCGATATTGCCCTCATGACCAGACTCATCAGGGGCCTCAACATGCAAAAATACAAAATCTCTTTCACCTATACCCTTTGCGAGGGCATTTACCTTGCCTTTATAATTTGTATCAAGATAACCCGTAGCACCCTCAACAAATAAAGGGGAGAGCCCTGCAGCTTTACCTATACCATGAATAAGATCAACAGCTGATATTGTATAGCCAGTTATTCCATACTTAGAAGAAAGAGGCTCAATTGAAGGCTTTCTTCCTCCACCCCACAACCACACAGAGTGAGGATTACCTTTATATAAACCTCTTGAATCAATTATTTTTTTAGAGGAGCGGATAATCTCTTCAGATAGAGACATAATCTCCTTTAAGGTCTCAGAGCCTTCTCCAGAGGGTAAAAACTCTCTCACCTCCTTTGTCTGAATATCATGAGGAGGAGTTGTTTGCGCAATATTATCGTAAGGGTAATTTCTCCATACAACTATATTTCTGTAAGAGACACCTGGATAAAACTCAATGTCTTTGATCTTAATGTTTTGAGCCAACTCTTCTATAACAATTCTGGTAAATCTGCTATCAATGTGAGAAGAGGTAAAATCATTCATTATACCACCAGAGGCATCAACTATATTGCATCTGAAGGCTACATCCCCCTCAGCAAGCTCAATATCCATGCTAAGAGCCTCAAGGGGAGCTCTACCAGTATAATACATAGCAGGATCATAACCAAAAACTGAAAGATTAGCTGTATCACTTCCTGGAGACATTCCCGCAGGCACAGTTTGAGTTATGCCACATATACCATTTTTTGCCATAAAATCCATATTTGGAGTTTTTGCAAATTCAAGAACTGTTTTATTACCAAGCTCCGGCACAGGCAAATCTGCCATTCCATCGCCAAGAAGGATCACATATTTGGTTTTTTCTCTCATAAAATTACCTGAAAAATAAAAATAGATCAAAAATAATAAGATCCATCTATATCCCTTTTTTAGAATGTGTCAATATTTATTATATCTCTTAACAATTGCAGGCTCTTGACTCTTTCTCAGTTAAATATAATTTAAAAAATTTTCAGTAATTATTTCTAAATATAATTTTTACTGTAAAATCAAGAAAATATCCCCACAGCGGAAGGCTACTGGGAAGATAGAGTATTTTTATTTTAAAAGAAATTAAGGATAAATACTGAAAAATTTTACAATTGTCAAAACATGGATAAATTAGCATCATATTTTATAATAAATAATTATAATCAGTTATATTTATACATAAACTACTGTAATAGGATTAAATTTTAGCACCAGAGGCTGCGAAATTACGAGTAAGGGTTTTTATACCCTTTTGCTCGTTGCTCTTTGAAAACTGTATTATGGTGTTTGATTTGCCTGCCCTGCTTGTCTCAAGGGAGCTGATTCATTTTGTTTCAGCTTTAATATCCCGGTTGTTGTATAGCAGCCTTTACTGGTATGGCCGTCCCTGACTGCCTTCAGGTGCGGTCTGGCAAGGAAGCCAGAAAAAGAAAAACAAAGGAGTGTAAAATGGTTATTAATCACAACATGAGTGCGATAAACGCCAACAGAACATTAAAATTTTCTCACTGGAGAGTTAATTCCAGCATGGAAAAGCTCTCATCAGGAGAAAGAATCAACAAAGCCGGAGATGATGCTTCTGGTCTTGCTGTTTCTGAAAAAATGAGGACACAGATAAATGGCCTCAGACAGGCGGAAAGAAATACAGAGGACGGTATGTCCTTTGTTCAGACAGCAGAAGGGTATCTCAACCAGACATCAATGATCATTCAGAGGATCAGAGTGCTGGCTGTTCAGTCTGCAAACGGAATTTACTCCAATAGCGATAGACAGCTCATTCAGGTTGAAGTTTCGGCTCTTGTTGACGAGGTTGACAGAACTGCTTCTCAGGCTGAATTTAACAGATTCAAGATCCTGATGGGCGAGTTCTCAAAAGTTAATCCAAAGGCAAGCATGTGGTTTCACATGGGAGCAAATCAAAACCAGAGGGAGAGAGTGTTTATTGGAACAATGACTGCTGCATCTTTCAAATTTAAAGATGCTACAGGAAAGGTTACTCTATCGCTTGAAACTCCTGAAGGTGCAAACCAGGCAATTGGAGTTCTCGATGAAGCACTGCAGAGATTATCCAAGCAGAGAGCTGATCTTGGAGCTTACTACAACAGGCTCGACTTTGCTGCAAAAGGGCTTATGACTGCCTATGAAAATATTCAGGCATCTGAGTCCCGAATAAGAGATGCTGACATGGCTGAAGAGATGGTGAACTTCACCAAGGATCAGGTCCTTGTTCAAAGCGGCACATCGATGCTTGCTCAGGCTAATATCCAGAATCAGTCTATTCTGAGATTGCTTGGTTCAATATAAAAAAACCGTAATACAGTGGAAGAAGTTACGAGTAAACCTCGTTCTTTGAAAATTAACCAGTCCCGACCCTCCCTCAGAGGGGCGGGCTGTTCATTCCTGAAACTTGCCATTTATTCCGGCAGCCTGTAATGTCGGGAGGGCATTACTGGTTGCCGGAATTTTCGGCGCCATAAGTTGTCAGGATACTGGGCAGTCCTGCAACCTCAATAAGGAGAAAACCTTCGGGCTTTTAAGTCCCGGATGAGGCATGATGCTTATCCGAAAAACCCATTCCCCATAAAAAGACAGTGTGGGAATTGGAAAAAACCAAGGGAGGGTTAACATGAGAATCAATCATAACATGAGCGCCGTGTTTGCAAACAGGCAGATGCAGAATGTTGCTGCAAGGATGGACAAGTCTATTGAAAAGCTCGCATCTGGTGAAATGATCAACCGTGCAGGTGATGACGCTTCCGGTCTTGCTGTATCAGAAAAGATGAGAACCCAGATCAATGGACTCATCCAGGCCGAAAAAAACGCACAGAACGGGCTTTCATTCATACAGGTGGCAGAGGGGGCTTTTCAGCAGCTTAATGATATTATGCAGCGTATAAGGTCGCTGGCTGTTCAGTCTGCTAATGGAATTTATTCCAATAGCGACAGAATGCAGATTCAGGTTGAGGTATCTCAACTTATTGATGAGGTGGACCGTATTGCTACATCTGCTGAATTTAACAGGTTGAAGATGCTGACAGGAGCTTTTTCAAGGAAGAGTAAGACTGCCAGCATGTTCTTCCAGGTTGGTGCAAATAGCAATCAGCGGATCAGGGTCTACATCACAACCATCAATGCAAGGGCATTAAATCTCATTGAGAATGGTGTAAAGAGATCTATCTCAACTGTAGGGCAGGCAAACTCCATGATAGGCTTTGTAGATACAGCCCTGGAGAAACTGAACAGGCAAAGAGCAGATCTGGGAGCATATTATAATAGGCTCGAAAACACCATAAAGGCTCTTGCTCTCTCTTATGAGAATATGATGGCTGCAGATTCAAGGATCCGCGATGTTGACATGGCGGCTGAGATGGTTAATTTTACAAGGGACCAGATTCTCGTTCAAACTGGTACTGCGATGCTGGCTCAGGCTAATTTTAAGCCAAAGCTAATAATGAAGTTAATAGAATGAGAATCAAATTTTGTTCCCAGCCGGGCAGTGCGGCATTGGGAACTCCTCTTCCCGGAGTGGGAGCCCGGGAAGAGGGCCAATCTTTTTTTAAAAATTTTAATAAGGGAGGATTAAAATTTAAAAACCACAAGGAGGTAAGTCATGAACGTAATGAATATTGTTGAAAGCTTCAACAACCAAATGGCTTTACAACTTCAAAACAACTCACGAAAACCCGTGGAGGTGAAAGCTGAAGAAAATAAGCAAACAAACCTTAAGCCTGAGGATATAAAATCAGCAGTTGCAGCCTTAAACAGGCTTGTTATAAACTTTAACGAAAAGGTTCAGTTTGCACTTGATGATAAAACCAATAAGGTGATCATCAAGTTTATTGATAAGGACACAAATGAGGTAATAAGCGAAATTCCTTCAAAATACTCCCTAAAGCTTCTTGAACATTTTCAAGAGTCAATGGGATTATTTGTTGATGAATCTCGATAATTATCTCAACTAATTAAAATTAAGCAACAATTTAGCTGCTTAGTAATTCTTTGCCCAAATTTTTATGCAGAAATTAAAATTTCCGCACGATACCTTTTTGACCACAAAAAAACACCAAAGAAAAAATTTGTTTTGATACCTTTTGCTTATTATTTTTTCATATATTACCGATAACTTATATATTAAGGGAATTATGTCTTTAAAAGCTAAGTTCTCTTAATAGTAAGGGAGGTTTTCAATGCCTTTTACAATGGGTGGAGTAGCATCTGGGGTCGATACTGATTCCATTATTAATAAACTGATTGAGGTTGAGTCCCAGCCTATAAAGCAATTGCAGAGAGACAAGGTCCTCAATAATCAAAAAAAGGAAGCTCTCCGCAAATTGAGTTCACAGCTTAAGGAACTTGACGCAAAGGCGCGGGAGCTCTATGGATTCAGAGCAGCCTATGATGAAAAAAAAGCTATATCTTCTGATCCCTCTGTGATTGAGGCAACTGCTTCTAAACATGCAGATTCAGGCTCGACAAAAATAGAAGTTTTACAACTGGCATCAAACCATAAAATCTCTACAGATCCCCTGCCCCCTGATAAAAAACTTCCAGCAGGGAAATTCACAATAACTGTAAAGGATATTGAAAAGAAAATATCCTTCAAGGGAGGTGGACTTAAATCTCTAAACGAAGCAATAAAAGAAGAGGCTGAGGAGATTGTAAACACAGACTACATCAACACAGATGGCACCAACTATATAATTTCAATAACATCAAAGGTCCCAGGCAAAAAGGGACAGATTATAGTCAATGGCTCAGAGGAACTGCTTAGAGCCGCTGGACTGATAAATGGGGAAAAGATCTCATCAAAAGAAGAAAACCCTCTTGTCTTTGATCGAAAATTCTTCTCCTCTTATGAGGGAGAAAAAAAGCCCATTGAGCAAAACGGGGTCCTTGATATAGATAAAACTGGGAAGGAATTAAAAATAAAGGGACTTCTATGGCAGGAGTATGAATTACCTGCAAAATTCCCTGTCAAAAAAGAAACAACTCTTAAATTTAATTTTTCTTACTCCAAAGAAGAAGAGGAGCAGGTTCCTCTTAAAATAGAAACTGGGCCAGAAGAAGAGATCAATGTCAAAGGTATAAAACTAAAAAGTTATAATATCTCACGGATAAGACCACTATCAAAAAAAGAGGAAATGAAGTTTGATTCAATTACTGGAATTGGAGTAATTGCACTGGACAATGACAAAAAAATTGAAAAATTTTATACCCTTGAAAAGGACTCTGCTAAAAATCAGGAAATTCCAGTAGGAAAGGATCTGGAAGGCAAAGAGATAAAGAGTATTGTCTTTTATTGCAATGACGGAACAGCTACTTTTGCAGATACATCTCTATATACAGTTATAAAACAGAAAGGAGATTTTGAGTTAAAAAATATAATAGCAAAGGCCGAAAACGCAAAAGTCAAAATTGATGGAATCGAGATTGAGAGGGAACAAAATGATGGACTGACTGATGTAGTAAAAGGACTTACCTTAAACCTAAAAAATAGATCAGAGTCTCCTGTCGAGTTAAAGGTTGAGCCAGACATTGACAAGCCAATTCAAAAGATAAAAGAGTTTGTAGACACCTATAACAAATATCTTGAACTTCACAAAGCACTAACAAAGGCTGTAAAGGTTGATAAGCCAGGTGAATCAGAGAAGCTTCAAGAAAGCGGTCTTTTTATGGGAGATATGACAATCATACGCCTTGAAAACTCTCTCAAAACTGCTATAGGAGCAAGCTACCCCAGCAGAAACGAAAACCCAATAAAGATGTTTTCTCAAATTGGGGTATCCACAGGAAAGGTAAACTCAAGCTGGGAAAGCATAAAAGAGGGCAAACTGCAGATCGATGAAGAACTTTTAAGAAAAGCTATAATTGAAAATCCAGAGGGAGTGAAAGAATTTTTTGGAAGCGATACTGATGGTGACAATAAAATAGATAATGGCATGGCATTTACTCTTATCAGAACTCTTTCACCATATATATCTGCAGGAAAAAACATAATCCAGACAAAGATAGATTTTGAGGATCAATCTATTAAAAGCAAAGATGAAAAAATAGCTCAACTGGAAAATCACATTAAGCAATATGAACAAAAGCTAAGAACAAAATTTGCCACCATGGAAAAATCCATCTCTGGAGCAAAGGCACAGCAAAACTGGATGAAAAGCCAGATGGGAAATAGCTCTGATGCCGAAAAATAAAAATTTACTGTTTCAAAAATAATACTCAAAGAAAAGCTTGCCAAAAACTTGAAGATAATTTAATTCTTTATTATAATGTAATAAACACAATTAATGGCTCTATATTCATTTTTGTGTCATAGGCAAAAGGCGATTTATAATATTCGGAGGAATAAATGGAAGTAAGGATCAACAATTATCCTGTAGAGATTTTACTTGAAAATGAAAAGACTGTAAGGGATGTAATAAATTCTCTTGCTGAGTGGATAAATCAAAAAAATCTGATACTTGCTGGAGTTGAGATTGATGGCAAAGAATACTCCCTTGAGGATGCACCTCTAACTGACATTGAGGAGATCAAGGTCTTAAACTGCCTTGTTCAGTCACGGGCCGATGTTGTCTATGACACTGTAAATGAAGCTATAGTTTATTGCGATAGGGTTGTAGATTTTTTGAGCAACCTTGAGGATAATGCGATGGATGATGATGAGCTTGAGGATATAGTCTCTGGAATTGAATGGTTGCAGGAAGTTTTTGAGAGTGTTTCCCATCTTCTTAAAATGGATCCCGCTGAGATTAAATTCCGTGACAAAAACGTTGCTCAGTATCTTAAAAAGCTGGATGAACTCAAGCATAGAATTCTCACATTTCTTTCCGAGATGGAGGATACTGGAGAAATCGATATTGAAGAGGATCTATTTACAGATCTAAAAGAAATACTGGCCATGTTCCTTGTAAGTGAAGAAATGAAACGTCTCGTAATTGAGAGCATTGATTCTCCTGATGTTTTAATAAACTCCCTCAAAGAAATTCTAAAAAATCTTCCAGAACAAAAAAACATTCTGGAAAAGGCTGCTGTTTCATATCAAACTGGCCATGACAATCAGGGTATGGAAGAGCTTTTCAGATTTATAGATTTCATGTTTTTCTATACAAGAACCTGCTATCAGGTTGCTCCTGTTTTTGACATTAATCTTGCAGATATTATAATAGATGGCATTAGCCTTGAAGAAAAAAATAGGGATCTTCAGACAATGCTAAATGAAACTATGGATATTATCGAAAGCAATGACATGATAAGCCTTGCAGATATACTTGAATATGAAATAATGGAGCTTGTAGGCAACCTTGATGAGTACATAGAGCAGCTCCTTAATAAAATCACCGGCTAAGAAGTCGGCAACAAAAAACAAACTTTACAAATTTTTATTATTGTAATTTTTATTGTTAATTTTTAAATTACCTTCTCAAATCAGCGAGAAGGTTTTTTGTTGTCCACAAAGATTAAGGCAAAAAGCCTTTATCTGTAAAATTTTTATCGCCCAAGGAGTACATGATAAATGTTTAACAAAGAAATTGAAACTATGCCAGAAAAAAAGATGAAAGAATTGCAGCTTGAGAGGCTTAAATGGTCTGTCAGACATGCTTATGATAATGTTCCTTTTTATAAGAAAAAATTTGACGAGGCAGGCTTTCATCCTGATCAGCTAAAAAGCCTTGATGATATGAGACGCATCCCTTTCCTCACAAAGCAGGACATGAGAGACCACTATCCTTATGGATTATTTGCTGTGCCTCTAAGCAAAGTGGTTAGAGTGCATGCCTCCTCTGGCACAACAGGGAATGCTACTGTTGTTGGCTACACCAAAAACGATATTGAGGTCTTCTCGGAGGTTGTTGCTCGTTCCCTTGCATCCTATGGAGTTACAGAAAAGGACATTATTCAGGTTGCCTATGGTTATGGGCTCTTTACTGGAGGACTTGGGCTTCACTATGGCTCAGAGAAATTAGGTGCACTTACAGTTCCAATCTCTGGGGGGAATACCCCTCGGCAACTTATGCTAATTAAGGATTTTGGAACAACAGTTCTAGCATGCACTCCATCTTATGCTCTTAATATTGCAGACTATATTGAGAAGAACATGCCAGACTTCAAAATAGAAGAGACCAGATTGCGCATCGGGGTTTTTGGTGCAGAGCCATGGACAGAGGCTATGCGTCAGGAGATTGAGAAGCGCCTAAAAATCGACGCTTACGATATTTATGGATTAAGCGAGGTAATTGGCCCTGGTGTATCCTGTGAATGCAGCGAAAAATCAGGTCTCCATGTATTTGAGGATCATTTCTATGTAGAGATTATAGATCCAGAAACAGGAGAGGTGCTTCCTGAAGGAGAAAAGGGCGAGATTGTATATACATCTCTTACAAAAGAGGCTTTCCCTGGAATACGATATCGTTCAAGAGATATAACAAGGCTCTATCATGATGGTTGCAAATGCAGAAGAACTCTTATAAAGATGGAAAAGGTTACTGGCAGATCTGACGATATGCTCATCATCCGGGGAGTCAATGTATTTCCAAGTCAGGTGGAGGCTGTTCTTATGGAAGTTCCAGGCATTGAACCTCACTATCAGATCATAGTTGACAGAAAAGGTTCCATGGATGATATTGAGGTAATGGTTGAGGTAAATGAGAAGGTATTCTCTGATGAAATAAAGGTCCTCAACAATCTTACAAAGCATATTACAGACAGATTCAGAAGTATTCTTGGAATCTCTGCCAAGATAACACTGGTGGAACCACAAACAATTCCACGCAGTGAAGGCAAGGCTGTGAGAGTAATTGATAGAAGAAAACTAAGCTAAAGGAGGCAGGTATGAATGTCACACAACTTTCCGCTTTTGTAGCAAACAAACCCGGGCATCTGCAAAGAGTCTTAAAGGTTCTGGCTGATGAAAACATCAACATAATAACCCTTACAATTGCAGAAACATCTGATTTTGGAATTCTCAGGATGATTGTAAACGATCCAGAAAAGGGATACAGGGTTTTAAAAGAAAACAATATTACCTGCTCCACAACGGATGTTCTTGCCATAGAAATAGACGACAGACCTGGCTCTCTATACAAAGCTCTTGATGCCTTTGCCAAGATGAATCTCAACATAGAATACATGTATGCCTTTACAGAAAAGAGAGAGGGAAAGGCTGTTATGATCTTTAGATTTGAAGATATTGAAGCTGCCAAAAAGGCACTTATTGATAGTGGATACAACATTGTAAGAAAGATAGATATAATTGGAGAGAATAAATGAAAAAAGAAATAATGTTAGGCAATGAAGCCATTGCAAGAGGTGCATGGGAAGCAGGATGCCACGTTGCAGCAGGCTATCCGGGAACTCCAAGCACAGAGATACTTGAGACAATAGCCTTCAAATACAGAGATATTAAAGCTCAATGGTCTCCAAACGAGAAGGTTGCTTTAGAGGTTGCAGCAGGGGCATCTGTGGCAGGTGCAAGAGCTCTTGCAACAATGAAACACGTGGGATTAAACGTTGCAGCAGATCCTCTTTTTACATTCTCTTACACTGGTGTAAATGGTGGACTTGTGATTATCAATGCTGACGATCCCGGAGCATGGAGTTCTCAAAATGAACAGGACAACAGGCACCTTGCACGGGCCGCAAAGGTTCCGATGTTAGATGCCAGCTCTCCATCTGAGGCTAAGGAATTTACAAAGCTTGCCTTTGACATATCAGAAAAATTTGACAGACCGGTTATTGTCAGAATAACAACCAGAGTAGCCCATTCTCAGGGGATAGTAAATCTTGAAGAAAAGCAAAATATCCCTCTAAAGGATTTTGTAAGGGATCCGAAAAAATACGTAATGATCCCTGCACATGCTCGTCCCAGGCATGTATTTATAGAAGAACAAATAATAAAGCTAAAGGAATATTCTACAACAAGCGGTCTAAATTTTATTGAATGGAAAAACAAAAAGCGAGGAATCATAGCAAATGGAGTGGCATATCAATATGTCAAAGAGGTTTGCAGTGAAGACTCAATACTAAAAATAGGAATGGTTTGGCCTCTGCCAGATGATCTCATAAAAGAATTTGCCTCTCAGGTTGAGGAACTTTATGTTGTAGAAGAGCTTGATCCTTTTATTGAAGATTATGTAAAATCCCTTGGTTTTAAAGTTAAGGGCAAAGAGATAATACCTCTATGTGGAGAGCTCACCCCAGAAATAGTAGATAAAGCCCTTAATGGCAAAAATATTGAATCACCTCTGCCTGCTTATCAGGGAGTTATTCCTCCTCGGCCTCCAAAGCTTTGCGCAGGATGCCCCCATGGCTTTGTCTTTAATATTTTGAAAAAGCTGGACCTTGTTGTAAATGGAGACATTGGATGCTATACCTTAGGAGTGCTTCCTCCATATTCTGCGATGCACTCCCAGGGCTGTATGGGTGCAAGCATTGGAATGCACCTGGGATTTGAAAAAGCCAGAGGCGATGAGATGGCTCGAAACTCAGTTGCAGTTATAGGTGATTCTACATTCATTCACTCAGGGATCACTCCTTTGATTGATCTTGTCTATAACAAAGGAACTGGCACTGTCATCATAATGGATAATAGAGCTACTGCCATGACCGGCCATCAGGAAAATCCTGCAACAGGTAAAACCCTTATGGGAGAAGAGACCTTTGAGCTTGACCTTGAGATGATGGCAAAGGCCTGTGGAGTGAAGAGAGTAACAGTTGTTGATCCCCGCGATGCAGAGCTTCTTGAAAAAGTAATCAAAGAAGAAGTTGCAGCAAAGGAACCATCTGTTATTATTACAAAAAGAAAGTGTATTCTGAAAAAGTGAGGAATCTATGAAGAATGTCATATTTGCAGGAGTTGGTGGTCAGGGAGTTATACTAGTAAGCAAAATTTTAATGGATGTTGCCCTGAAAAATGGATTCGATGTTAAGGAATCAGAAGTTCATGGAATGGCTCAGCGCGGTGGAAGCGTAGAATGCCATGTTCGCTTTGGAACAGAGGTTAGCTCTCCACTCATACCAAAGGCTGGGGCTGACTATATCCTGTGTCTTGAATTGCTCGAGGCAATGAGGAAGCTTGAATATCTAAACAAAAACTCAGTGCTCATAATAAATAGAGAACAAATAAACCCAGCGCCTGTGGAAATAGGAGCGATGGAATATCCCTCTGACATAGAAAGCTGGTTAAAAAACAATTTCCCAAATACCATAATAGTAGACACAGGGGAAATTCTGAAAGAGGTAGGAACCAAAAGAGCTCTCAATGTTGTAATGCTTGGATGCCTTTCACGTTTCCTTGATTTTAACATCAAGGATTGGGAAGAGTCAATTTCAAAATTTGTCAAGGAAAGTGCCCTTGAGCAAAACATCAAAGCCTTTAAAATGGGCAGAGAGCTCATAGCGTAAATATAAACTTTCAACATGGTGCTTAAGTTTCAAAGCAAGCATCATGTTGAAAAATTTAAAAAACATAAACTTTATATGGAGACCTCAAAAACTTTTAGCTCAGATATAGTAACATTAACCATTAATGAGGCGGCCGATATTGCCAGTGTATCAACAGATACCATACGCAACTGGATCAAAAGTGGGTATTTAATCTCTCCAGATAAAAAAACAATAACTCAAACATCCTTTGATCAATTTATGGAAAATATTGCTGGAGTGGAAAAACTCACCTCACGGGCAAACAAGCTATTCAAAGTCGACAACAACTATAAAGAAATAACAAGGAAAATAGATTTCCTCATACAAAACTTTGCCGATGAAGAGATAGGCATTGAGTATGAAAAATCTCTCTCTGCATCATATAGAAACCGTGAGGGGATTTACTATACACCATCGACCATCGCAAGAGACATGATTCGCAAAATCAAAATAAAGCCTCACCTGAAATTTCTGGATCCCTGCTGTGGTTCAGGAAATTTTATAATAGAGGCTATTAGACTTGGGATCCCACCAGAAAACATCTATGGCTTTGACACAGATGAAAACGCTGTGACCATAACCAAAAACCGCATTTATCAAGAAACAGAATTTGAATCACCCAATATAATAGTCGGGGACTTTCTTGAACATTGCCAGCGATTGAAAGCCGAAGGAATAACCTTTGATCTGATTTTTACAAATCCCCCCTGGGGAAAAAAGATGAAAAAAGACGAAAAGAAAAAATATGGTAAAATCTTTGATTGTGGTGACAGTCTTGATACAAGCTCTATATTCATAGCTGCATGCTTTGAAATACTCAAAAAATCTGGCACCTTAGGCTTTTTATTGCAAGAGGCCTTTTTTAACATAGCCGCCTATGAGGATATGAGAGGCAAGGTGCTCCAAAAAAAAATACTTTACATCATTGACTATGGAAGAGCTTTTAAGGGACTTATGACAAAGGCTCAGGCTATTATTATCAAAAATCAAAGGCCCAGCGCAGAAAATAAAATTCAATGTATCCATAAGGACTCCATATCTACTCTAAATCAATCTTGCTTTATAAACAATCCAAAAAAAATATTTAACTTCTGGATAAATGAAGATGACTTTAAGGTAATTGATAGACTCTACTCAATCAAACACATCACCCTTTCTCAAAAGGCTAAATGGGGGTTGGGGATTGTCACTGGAAATAACAAAAGGTTTTGTAAAAAATGCTATAGCGATGGCTACATACCTGTTTATAAGGGAACTGACATTTTAAAAAATGAAATTAAAATGCCCTCCACCTTTATTCCCAGTGACTTCAGCAAATTTCAACAGGTGGCACCCATGGATCTTTACATGGCAAAGGAAAAATTAATCTACAGATTTATATCCTCTGATTTATGCTTTGCCTATGATGATAAACAAAGAGTCATTCTAAACAGCGCAAACCTACTAATACCTGAAAATATTGGAATATCTACAAAAGATCTTGCAGCTTTATTAAACAGTGATATTATAAACTGGCTTTTTAAAAGGCTTTTTAATACTCATAAAATTCTAAGGAGCGATCTGGAATTATTGCCGATACATGTAGGCTATTTTAAAAAATATAAAGAGTTTTCCGAAAAAAGCTATCTGGACTATTTAGGCATAATAAAACTTAGCGATAATATTTTTAGATTAAAAAGCTAAGGCATAAATATTTCTACAAAAGTCACTGCAAAAATCTTGACAGCCTTTTTTAGCTGAATAATTCTTCTTTCTATCAAAAACATTTTAATACTACGAGCTCAGAGGAACACATGGAAGAAACAAAAGAAAAGACTTATAATAAAATAAAAACCCGATTGTCCATTATAGATATTGTCCTTGATATACTTTTGCTTGCAATCCTTGCTTTTTCAGGGCTTTCACATTTTTTTGCAGATATATCTTCTATAACATCAAAGGATTATATAAACTTTTTGATCTTTGCTTTTTATACAGGATTGTTTTTTTCGATCTTTGGCATACCTCTTGACTTTTATGGTTCCTTTATAATCGAACATAGATTCAACCTATCAAATCAAACCTTTTTTGCATGGCTATGGGAAAAACTAAAATCACTTCTTTTGACAATTGCAATAGGCCTTCCTGTGGCACTTGTCTTTTATTTTTTTATAAAAAAATCTGGTCATCTCTGGTGGCTTTACTTTGCAAGTTTTCTTGTAATATTTTCTGTAGTTCTTGCACGCCTTGCTCCTGTTCTCATCTTTCCACTATTTTATAAATTCAAAAAGCTTGAGGATGGTGAGATAAAAGAAAAAATTACTGAGGTTCTATCAAAGGCAAATATCTCCATATCAGGGATATTCTCTTTTAACATGAGTAAAGATACAAAAAAGGCCAATGCAGGTTTCACAGGTATTGGAAAGAGCAAAAGAATTATACTCAGTGATACTCTTATCAATGATTTTACTCCTGCAGAGATAGCCATTGTCTTTGCCCATGAGGCAGGACATTATAAACACAAGCATATCATTAAAAATCTTATATTCAGCACTGCAGTGATATTTTTAACCTTATTTGTATGTGGCAGGCTCCATGCTCTCACTGTTAATGCAATGGGAATTCCCTCTATCTCTGCCCTTGAATCTCTGCCAGTTCTTATGCTTTATCTCTCCATAGCCGGGTTGCTAATTATGCCTCTTACAAATTATATTTCCAGAAGATATGAATTCCAGGCAGATGAATATGCAGTAAAAATAACAAAGGATAAAGAATCCTTTATAAGTGCTATGGAAAAACTTGCAGGTTTAAATCTTGCAGATAAAGATCCTCATCCTGCAGTGGAATTTTTCCTCTACAGCCATCCATCAATAAAAAGGAGAATTAATGCTGCAAGAAATATCTCTTTAGATTAGACAACTGCTGTTTTTTCCAGTGTCTTTATCATATTAAAAAGCATCCCATTAACAGGAGTGGGTATTTTAAGCTCTCTGCCAAGTTCAACAACAGTGCCTGCAAAGATATCCACCTCTGTTTTCCTTCCAGCTTCTATATCCTGCAGCATTGAGGTTTTACCAGAAGGATCAAGGGAGCCGATAATTTCAAGATGATGCTCTATATCTTGCTCTGAAAGGCTTATACCTTTTGCTCTTGCAATTTGCAAAACCTCCATTGAAGCCATGCGTAGCAGTTCCCTTGCTTCATCGAGTCGCTGGAATACCCCATAGGGAGCACGTAAAACAGCAGAGACCTGATTAACAGCAACATTCATCATAAACTTCCACCACTGCTCACGAATAATATTCTCAGGAATTACATAGGGGATCTCACTTCTATCAAAAAATTCCTTCACAAGCCAGACCCTTTCATCATTTGGGGATTTCTCAGAACCAAAGACAATCCTTCCTTTATTGGTAAACTTAATAGAGGTTCCATCTCTCACTGCATCTGTTCCAACAACAAAAGAACGCAGGAGCTTATCACTGCCATAATACTTAGCTATTATATCTTCACTTGTAATGCCATTTAGAAGAGATAAAATTATTGTTTTGTCTCCAACAAAATTTTTAATATCACGAATAGACTCAAGGAGAGAGTAGTGTTTTACAGCTACAAGAATAAGATCAGCCTTTTGATTTGTTTCTGATGGTGTGACAAAGTTAAAATCGTATTCCTCGTTGTTAATTTTTATCTTTTCTCTTTTGTATTTTTCTATGCGCTCTTTATCTGCAATTACAAAGAGATTCTTTCGATCTGATTTATAAAGTATGGAAGCATATAAAGAGCCAATTGCACCAAGGCCTGATATAAAAACTGATGAAATTTTTTTCATAAAAACCATCCTGTATTATTAATATCTTGAAGATTTGAGGCAATCTTTTCCTTAAGGTAGTCATTAAGCTCCTGAACGCTTTTAAAATCTGCAGGATTAATTGCCTCCCCAACAACAATATTTCCCTTAAGCCCTCTATCAAATTTAGGCAAAAAATTATGCCTTGACCATATATCGTAAGCTCCATTTACTGTTACAGGAATAATTTTTTTATTAAGGTTTTTCGCAATAAAGGCTGCACCTATTTTAAACTCCATCATTTTTCCTGTGGCAGTTCTGCCTCCTTCTGGAAAAATTATTAGGTTATAGCCCTGCCTTAAGATATCTGCACTTCTTTTGATTACATCAAGAGTATTATTCTTATCAACCCATATAACAGGCAAAAATGGAAAACCATATCTAAGGAGTTTTAGGTCTGCACTTCCTGCAACATATACAAATTTTCTATATTTTTTTGGAGTAGCAATTGCAAGCCATACCATATCCAGGTATGAGGTATGATTTGCAGCAATTATGTTGTTTTCAAATTTAAGGTTTTGGGGATTTTTTACCTCAAAATGCCAGAAGAATTTACATATAGCAGAAAATATAGCTATAAAGCCATTGTATAGTGGATTAAAAAATGGTAGTGGCTTTTGAATGATATCGCTTTCAAAAAGCCTGCGATCTATTCCCTCGCCTTCTTTTTCTTCAAGGGACATTAAGTAAATAAGGAGCTCATCCATGGTCTGGATCTGCTTCATTCTGGAGAGATCAATTGTAACATTGAGCTTTTCTTCCAGGTGGGCAATTAAATCTATGAGTCCAAGGGAGTCTACTCCCATGTCAGAGAAGGTTTCCCTTGCAAAGATTTTATCTCTTTTGAATCTATCTTTAAGTATATTGATA
>ERZ795060.307-NODE-307-length-70521-cov-6.395992_pt1 | contig 70521 bp, 52 predicted proteins | sample MGYA00375144_ERZ795060 | MGnify/ENA primary metagenome ERZ795060 (study PRJEB30189, sample SAMN05720157) | activated sludge metagenome | isolation source: anaerobic digester from wastewater treatment plant | place: Japan | collected 2015-05-15 ... | reverse complement strand
AGCATCGATATCCTCTTAGGATCCCGTATTGGCTGCGCGCCCGTGGCAACGGATTATCAATCAACCGGCGATGTTAGAATGCTGGAACATCCCATTTTCACGATCGGATCGATGGGAATTACCCATAAATTTAGAATGATTCTCACCATTCCACAAGTTTATACGATGAAGAAACGAAGATTGGAATCTTGGCCAGATGCGTTGGACTCGGGATCGGAGTGCTGAGGGGAATGGGGGTAAACAGGCTATGCAAGACTTAATAACACGGCAAACACTCATCCCCCCGGCGCGCGGAAAAAGGACCGGTGGGGAGAAACAAAAGGCCGTGGGGAAGAAATTCTCCCCCGGGGAAAGGTTTTAATAATCAAACCATTCTTGCACCGGGACAGGTCCACTATCTCCCGTAACCTTCACGTTATCAATCGCCCAGAAGGAAAGAGTATCGTTAATCCGGATGACAAAACGAAACTGCACTTCCGGTTGGCCTGCGGCGGCGGGGACGGGAACGATATGTTGCGTATAACAAGGCATATTGTCACTTCGGCGGCCAATCCCTTGATATGTCCAGACTTCCGACCAGGTTTGGCCTCCATCGGAGGTCATTTCCACGACTTTTTTATCCAGCGGCCGGCGGGCGATGCTGTCGATCCGCGCTTCCGAATCGAAATGCAAATACACCATTTGTTTCGCGCGGGTGCAGTCGATCACGGGGGTGATAAGGTAATCTTCTTGTTCATCGTAATATTTAATGTTCTCATCGGGTAACGTACCATTCACCACGAAATGCTCATCCAGGCGGTTTACACACAGCGGATCGACCTCATCCGTTCCCCGGGAATAGGTCCGGTGAAAAAACGGATCGGCGGCCCAGGGATGAACTCCATTGTTATCGATAGCGGACCAGCCAGCCGGCAAAGTATCCCCAGCCGCGGTATCGAACGTTTCCCTGGGAAACAGTTCCACGTCTCCTTTTCCATACTCCACGTCATCGATCACAATTTCGTCGATGATGACGTTATAATCGAAGATACAACCGCGGTGCATGAACCGCAGGCCCACATTGCTCTTTCCCTGCAAGCCGAATCGCGAAATATCCAAATCCACCACGCCGAAAAGCCCTGTGCAGTTGGCCGGCGTGGCGTACGGTTCCAAGCGGTTGCGCGAAGCCAGCCGGGCGGTGCAAATCCGTTGCATGGCCAACACCCACGTGGCGGGATTGGTGTTGTCAGGATTCACCCAGAGTTCGAAAATCGGAGTCCCGTTATCGTCGTTGAGCACGATCTGACCTTGAAAATGAAGCCAGAGCGGACTGCCGGGTGCCACCCGGGACAAATCGATGGCCCCGTCGGGAGAACTGATATAGTATCCCTCTTCGTATCGGCCCGATCCTCTTTGCTTGTCAGGGGAACGGGTAGGATCATGACCCGTAACCCAATCCGAATCGCTGTTGATATACCGGTCGTCGCCTGCGCCGGGAACTCCTGCCAGCTTGCGGAGATAATGCGTCAGACCGTTGCGGTCAGGGGCTCCCCGGCGGAATCGTTGGGATGGGTTGTCCGCCCAGTTGCCGGGATTCTCATCCCCGATGGGAGCGGCTCCTGGATCTCCATGGACTTCGCCGTCCTGGGCCCACAGCATCCAATAAGCCGCGTCCAAATGGGGTTCGCCGGGATGGGCGTTGGGATCTCCCGCCGGAAGTTGAGAAAGATCCCCGGATGGCCAAGCCGCATATAACGCCGCTGTATCCGCATATCCATTGAAATCCTCGTGGTAATACACGGTGGCTTGAGCGGAAACCTCTCCGTAGATCATAGCGAAAAGTAACAGCCCTACAGACTGAACTCGCAAAACATGGTTCATTGGAATTCTCCCTTGAATCAAAGAGGGCAGGATGTTGATCGTGCAATGATTGAGGAGCAAAAAAACAATCGAGTTTGATTATGGCACCGTTCCACTCTACTGCTTCCCTGGAATGCATTAAAGAGTGCTTCCAGATAACGGAATTATTAATTTAACTGCAGAACTTTCCCAGTACTTGATCCGCGGTATGTGTATGCATGGAAACGCTAAACTATTTTCTCTGCCATCGAATAAACCGTTTCAGTGATTTTTTTTGAAAAAAGTATTGGAATTGGGTTGAAATTCTTGTATACTACCATTAGATCCAAAGAGGATCAGTTTGAGAACCGGCGAATTTCTCGAACAAAAAGGATTTGGTAGAGCAGGCCATCCATTGAGATGGCCTGCTCTATTTTCTTCCGGATCTCCCTTCTAAGCCCTTGAAATCCAGCTCACCATATCCACAAGGATTCAGATTTTTCAGATTTTTTGAAATAGGCTCGACCCGTTCCGGATATACCGGGAACAGATGTTGAATCCTGAATCCTTTCTGGCATGGATTGGATGAAGACCAAGGAGGTTGTTTTCATGGTTTCAAAGTACAAATGGATAGTGGCGGGGATGGCGGTACTCATCGGTTTGGGTTCATTCGTCCGGCCGGCCCTGGCGGCTGAACCGGTGGTCAATAATTACCCGTTTCCCTTTTATGACGCGAAAGTCAGCGTGTTTCCCGAACAACCCCGGCCAGGGCAAGAGATCCGGGTAGTGATCCAAGGTTTTCTGCCCGGCACCGCCTATGGCATTGAGTTTCCGGAGAACGGCGCGGTGGCCGTGAGCTTCGACGGCCAAATAACTCGAATCCACATCATGGCCCAGGTCGAACGGACCGCGGACGTGGGATTGGAAGTCCTGGTGGACGTCACGCACGGCATCGTCTTGGGTCCGTTTTCGGAAGGACCGTATGAAGTGGTTCTGGCCATCAACGGTGACCCATGGGCGGGGACCAAATTTGTCGTCGAGGCGGATGCCGGCGATCCTCCCATCCCTCCCGATTCTCAGCCGTCCTTCTATGCGCGGATCGAATTCGAACCGGCCCGTCCCAAGGCCTATGAGGACGTGGCTGTGTACGTAACCGGTATGTTTCCCTCCAGTGATTGGCACATCATCGATAAACAGCTGCACATCCTGGAATCGTATCCCGAACAACTTTCGGTCCATCTGACCGTCGAAGCGCCCGCCAGCCCGGCTTTAACCGTCATGGTTCCGTTCCGGGAAAAGGTGGGATCCGTGGCCTTGGGAGAAGGCAAACATCCCGTCCGGGGATATATTAACGAGATCCTGTTCCAGGAGACGGTTCTGGTGATCGGGGATCATGGTGAAGAATATACGCCGAAAGCGCTACCCTGGCTCTTGTTCGAACGCAGCGGCGGATTCTTTTACCGGACGCAGACCATCCAGGTGGAACGTGGCGGCCGGATCACATACCAAACCACGCTGGACATAGGTGACCGCACGCCTGTCGCCCAATTGGAAGAGAAAACCTTGAGCCGGTTGCGCGATCTCCTGGCGTCGATGGATTTTACACATTTGGATCCGCTTTATATGCCCGATCACACCATCGCGGATGGATACATGTACAGATTGGCATACGCGGGATTTGAAATCGTGATCGGCCAGGAAGCAGCACTCCCCAACGATCTGGCAGCCTTGAAGACCTTGTTGGAAGAAATCATCGAAGGTCAACACGTAAAAACCTATTGGATTTCATTTGAACGCGAAGGCGGTTTCGCGGGTTGGTGGAAAGCGGTATCCATCACCGAGTCCGGCACCGTGGAGTACCGCCAAACGCCGGAAACCGGCGATCCGAATGCCACGGGATTCCTGGAAGAAACCACCCGGCAAGACTTAGCGGCTTTATTGGCCGCCGTGGATTTCGAACGTCTCGAGCCGGCTTACAAAACAGAATTGCCCGTGGCTGACGGTTATGTATATCATCTGACGCACAACGGGCATACCGTGGAAATCCATCAAGAAGCGGTGATTCCCGCCGAATTGGCGGCCGTGCTGATCCAACTGGAAGCGATCCTGGATGGACAGCACGTCCAGGATATCCGGGCCGAGACTACCTCCGGTGTGCCATATTGGGACCGCTATTGAGAATTCGGAACGGGTTGCCCGAATTTATCTTCTCCCTGCACAATTCCCACTTTTTTAGACCTGCTTCTCTGCAGCACATTACGCGGCGTCAATATCTCCGCCCCTTGGAACCTCGGACGAAACGATAAAATTACTCTCCGTTTTTTGCGCCTCATTCTCTATAGATAGAAGCATAATGCGCATAAAAACACACGGCCTCCGGCATGCTCCCTACGGTTCAAGAGGTTTCCCCCATGGCTCCATCCGCCCTCGTTTTCGAAAACCAAATTGCCCAGGATCTCGCCCATCTTATCGGGAAACTCAGTCAGCAATTGCAAAAACAAGAAGACTGGCTCGATCCCAAGGCCGTGTCCCTGTTCCGTGTTTACCTGTCGGCCATCCGTCAATACATGTCGCTGAAAAACGATTTAGCCATGGCGGACCAACCCCAACCGGCCGCTTCCTCCCAACCGGCCGCTTCCTCTAAACCACCGCAATTTGGCCGGTCACGGCAGGATAACCAGTCTCTTTTCCCCTTGAATCTTCCCAATCCGGCGCTCACCGAACCCTTCCCGGCTCCCGGCTTGCTGAGGCATCCTCACGATCCGGCCTCGGCCGGCCAAATCCGTGTGGATCCCGCCTCCTCGCCGCGGCAGCAGAACATCACCGCCTCACGCAAGAAATAAAGACAAAATAAAAAATGAGGGAACGCTCCTTCGCGTTCCCTCACGCGGTTCATTTCACCTGGAGAGAAGGTTCACTCAATCCGAGAACAACTTTACAACGTCCATCCTTTCCGGAACTTCGGTTTCACCCAATCATTGGCTTCCCGGACGTTGGTCACCTTCATCTTTTTCGCGTCCCACTCCAACTTGCCGGGGAATTTGAGAGCCAGATTGCCGAGCACCACCCACTCGGTGAAGGGGCCGGAATAGTCGAAATTCGCTCCCGATTTCGGGCCGCCCTTGCAGGCGTTGATCCAATCGATTTTCTGCCGCCGGTCGTCATCTCCACCGGGCAGCCGCGGAATAATCGGTTCCGGCTTCTTGTAATCTTTCATGTGTTCGCCCGCGATCATGCGCGAGCCGCCGCCATATGTCCCGGTGGTGAGAATCCCCTTGGTACCAATGAATATCGAGCCATTATCGCCGTCCCCCAACCGCACGTTCGGATCGACACCCTCGGGCCGCTCGGGCATCAGCCCCCCGTCATACCAATACACCGTGACCGGCCCCATGGCGCCCCGGCGCGGGAACTCATACTTGATAATCGACTTGGTGGGGAACGTCTGATCGTTGTTCTGCTCCTGTTTGATACACTCGATGCTGATGGGCGCGGTCAGCCGCAAGGCCCAGTTGGCCGGATCCAGGATGTGGCAGGCCATGTCGCCCAGCGCGCCGCAGCCCCAATCCCACCACCCTCGCCAATTGAACGGCGCGTAGGCTGAATTGTAAGGACGGTAGGGGGCGGGTCCAAGCCAGGCATCCCAATCCATGGTGTCGGGTATGGGCTCTTCCGGCAAAGGCTTGGGCACGCCGTCTTTCCAGGCTTCCAGAATTCCCTGCGGCCAGATGGGGCGGTTCGTCCACGCGTGGACCTCAGTGACATCGCCGATCGCCCCGCTCCAGATCATTTCGCACATTTCCCGCACGCCATCCCCCGAATGGCCCTGATTCCCCATCTGCGTGGCGACATTGTATTCCCGCGCCGCCTCGGTGAGCATCCGGGCTTCATAGACAGTCCGGGTCAGGGGTTTTTGGACATAAACGTGAATCCCGCGCTTGATGCAGGCCATGGCGGCCACGGCATGAGTGTGGTCCGGCGTGGAAATCGTACACGCGTCAATGCTGGGTTCCTTATCCAGCATCACGCGGAAATCCTTATATTTCCGGGCATTGGGGAATTTTCGGAACGAGCCTGCCGCCTTGTCCCAATCGGCGTCGCAAAGCGCGATCACGTTCTCGCCATCGCAATGCTCGATGTCACTGCCGCCCTTGCCTCCCGCGCCAATCGCCGCCACGTTGAGCTTTTCATTGGGCGATTTGTACCCCAGGCGCTTCAAACTCGGGGTGCGGCGAACGCTGCTGACTGTTCCGGTCCTCTGCAGATTGGCGCAACCCGCCATCGCGGCGGCCGCGCTGCTCATGATGAAAAACCGACGAGATACCTTATTCTCGCTCATGGTGTCCCCCTTCTCTTCAAGTGAATTAGTTTCAAGCGAACAGAACTGATTCTGTTGGCCTTGCTTACAACGCAGCAACCCTCGGGACGCGATTCAATCCACCCCGGGGATCTTTTACACGATCTCCACAGCCTTTGCCATATTAAAATAAAATAAAACAGCTAGCAAGACCCTTCTCCTAAATGGCCTACGGGAAATGGGAAAGCCTAGCATCAGTCTTTTACCTCTCGAATTCTCTCCCCAATTCTGAGCCTCCCATTCAAAAGGCCGTCTCCCTCTGCCCAGGAAAATTAATCCTCGACACAACTCCCCCCCCGGGGAAATGACCGGCATGGGGATAGCCCTGAAAGGGCATGATTTTTTATCCTGCTTTTTTCTCGGAATATTTCACCAACCGGTAAAACAGATTGGAAAATCTGTGAGATCGCCAAAGGGATTGAGAAACCTCCCACGGCAGACCAAAATGATCATCAAGCCCAAAAAGGAGGGTCTCGATGGCTTGGCGTCAAGGGAAAATGGGACATCCCGCGTTGATCCATGCCGGCCGGCTCGCCCTCCTCACCGGATTGTCGTGGGGAATCAGTCAAGCGGGATTCTCCCTTGGGTTCTGCTCTCCCGCCTTTTTTCATGATCTGGCTTTATCCCTGCTTTTGGTCCTTTTGATTTCATGGTGGCTCCGCGGGATCGGCATCGTTTGGGACCGCGCTCCCGGGGGGATACGCTCCATGATCCGCGAGGGTGCTGTTCCCCTCCTCCTCACCGGGCTGTCAGTTTATTTATTCCGCGCGGTGTGGCGGGTGGATGTTCCCGCCACCTTCGATCACACCACGCATCTGTTGCGCGCTTGGCTCACCGAACTGGCCGTACGACGGGAGGGAACCTTGCTGCCCTGGACTTCGGCCATCGGTTCCGGATCGCCGCTCAACGACTTGTACCCTCCCGGCGGCGTCCTGGTCTATTGCGCGGCGCGCCTGCTTTCCCTGGGATTTTTGGCGCCGCCGGCGGCGTACAAAGTCACTGTGTTTTTCTCATGGCTGTTATTGATCGGAGCGGTTTACTCAGCGGGGCGGTATTGGTTCGGCGTGGCGGGAGGCGCGGCGGCCGCGTTTTTGATTCTCCTGGACGTGGGGGCCATGGATCTCTTCGGCTGGGGGGCCAGTTTTTCGATCGGCGTTTGGCCAATGGCCTTAAGCGGGGGATTGGTGATCTTCGCTCTCCTGCTGTTCATCGAAACCCTGGGCCGGCCCGCTCATCCCGCTTGGATGGGGATACTGGCCCTGCTGGCGGCGGCTTCGATCCTGGCCCATGTGTTTTCTCTTCTCGCGCTGCTGACCAATCTCTTCATCGTGGCCACCGTGCTTTATTTTCATGCTCCGGACCGGAAGTTGTTTCTCCTTACGGCATTACGAAACGCCTGCTACGTGGGATTGGGGGCGCTCCTGAGCGGCTGGTGGCTGATCCCCTTTCTGGCGAGCCTGGAATGGATTCAGCCCTACGGTTCGCTTCTGACCTCACCGGAGCGGATCGCCGAAGGGATGTGGAACGGGACGCTCTGGGTCAACACCTTCCCCTTGTTCACTTTCTTGATGCTCGGGGGGGGCCTCTGGGGATTGGTATCCGGCCGTTCCGCGGCGGTGGGATTGGCAGTTGCGGCCTTCGTGAATTGGACGATGCTCCAGGATGTGTTTTACGCCTGGTTTCCTTCTGAGGCATTGACAGAATATGTCAATACCATCCGTTCGATCCGCTTTGCCGGCTATGCCAAGTTGGAGGGGGCCATTTTAGCGGGAGGCATGCTCCAGCCGCTGCTCGCCCAAACCCACGCGAAACTCCAGGGATTAATCCAATTGATCCATGGCGGGACCGCCCGGCAGGAAAATGGCCAAGGATCAGCTTCCGGGATCGTTTCTCTAGTGGCAACGCTTGGTTTGACGGCCGCGTTGATGGGTTTTCTCCCCGTGGCGGAATCCGTGCCGCGGGTGATGAAGCATATTCCCGGATACGATGAACAATTCCCCCTGGGTCATTCAGAACCGGAATTGCGGTGGGCTTTCGAGCAGGCGATGGCGCTTATCGCGGCGCGGGGGCCGTTGCCGCCCGGGAATTCGACCTTCTTTCTGCCGGTCAGCGCCCCTCGCGTCGGCGTTCGGGCGAACCACAGGGAAAGCCTGATTCCTCTAATTTACGGTTATGGCATCGTTCCCCCTCCCTATATGCCCACGCAAGTGTTGTCGACCCGCGCCGCCTGGACCGATTGGACCAGCCCCGCCTTGTCACACATGAAATATTTCATCGGACGGGGCAACCGCGCCCGGGTGATGGCCGTGCCGGGCATGAAAGAAATCCTCCCCTTTGGCGACTATGCCGTATTCGAAAACCTGAACTACCGCAACGATCCCTTCTTTATCTTGGAATCTTCCCCGGGCCAGGCCCGGCTGGAACAAATGGCGCCAGGCTACCTGGCGGTAAGTTTGGAGGGATTCGCCCATCCGGTCCATGTCCGGTTTCCCGTCTCGCGTTATCGCAAATGGCGCGCGTACGAGAATGGAAAGGAGATCCCGATCCTCGAATCCATCCGTCCTTTTGAATCCACTTACGCGGGGAAATTCATCACCGTCGAAGCGGGCAACGGCCGGCTGGAATTACACTACGTCTCAGAGCCGGTGGATTGGGCCGGCCGGCTGGTCTCGCTGGCGGCGGGGATGATATTAATTTTCAGATTGGTGTGTCCCCGGTTTCCCGGGATCCAGTTTCCCACAATCACGGCATCCAACCGATTCCGGTTTTCCCATGGGATTCCCACATGGTGCGGGCCGTCAGGCCTTTTCGGACTCATTCTGGTGGGCCTGCTGGCAGCGGGAATCGCGCGGCCGGAAGCCCATACCCGCTTCTGGTTTGCGGGGGTGAATTTGGACGCGGTGGGAACCACCGGTTGGGGCGCCGACCGCCGGCAAGATCTGGAATTCGGCCTGATCCTCGGGCGGGAGTGCCAGGGCCGCGTATTGGAAGCCGTCACCTTGCGTTCCCGTCGAATGGGAGGCACGGAGCGGGAAATCCTCTGGACTTCGCGGCCCGGAGAGGACTGGAAGGCCGTGTTGATGGGTTATGATCCCTCTGCCTATTCGTGGGAGAAAGTGGAAGGCGAGTTTTCCATTCCCGTGGACGGCCCCAGGTTTTTCCGGATTTTTGCGGGCAACCGTTTCCAGGAACAATATGTTCCACGGGGAACAATGGTGGAGGCCATTCTGCATTTCGCGGATGGAGGTGACATGCGGCTTTCGTGTATACTTCCCTCTCGGGAACGGTATTGAGCCGAAATCCAGTGTGGCTTGAAAGGAAATCCCCCTCCGGATTGATTCCCGAATCTGTCCGGCAGTTGATTGAACAGACCGGTGAAAACCGCCTCCACAATTCCCTCTCCCGCGAAGAGAGGAAAAGGGTGAGGGAATACGTGAAGGGACGTATCTTTGATCCTCCCCTGGCATACAGTGAGTGAAACAACGTTTTATTGTGCAACGTTTTATTATCCAATGTTTCCACTTCCCGGATTCACCATAAAATTACAACAGAATAACCTTGGTTTATCGAAGTCCTTGGCAATCCGGGTTGCCCGAAATGGAGGAATCCCTTATTCTGATTGCCTGTCCCGGCAATCGAAAAGCATAACGAGGAGAATCATGGCGGTATCGCAAACCCCTCCCATCCCCGACGTGGAAGCCTATGTCCAAGCGGCCGCGCGTGAGGCCAAAGCCGCTTCGGTGATCCTGGCCCGGACTTCCACGCGGCTGAAGAATCAAGCCTTGGTGGAAGCCGCCCGCCGCATCCGTGAACGCCAGGCCGAACTCCAGGCGCAAAACCAGCTGGACCTGGACGCCGGCAAGGAAAAAGGATTGAGCGCGGCGATGCTCGACCGTCTGGCTTTGACCGGAAAACGCTTGGAAGCCATCGCCGCCATGCTGGAAGAGGTGGCCACGCTGCCCGATCCGGTGGGCGAGATCACCGGCATGACCGTCCGGCCCAACGGCATGCGCGTGGGACGAATGCGTGTCCCGCTTGGCGTGATTGGCTTGATTTACGAATCCCGCCCCAACGTCACGGCCGACGCGGCGGCTTTGTGCCTCAAGTCGGGAAACGCCTGCCTGTTGCGCGGTGGTTCGGAGGCGATCCACTCCAACCTGGCCCTGGCGCGGCTGCTGCAGGGTACGCTGGTGGATTGCGGCCTTCCCCCGGCGGCGGTGTCGTTCATCGAAACCACCGACCGCGAAGCAGTGCGGGTCCTGTGCCGCTTGCGGGGCCTCGTGGATGTCATTATTCCCCGGGGCGGGAAATCGTTGATCGAAACGGTCGTGGAACTGGCCACCATCCCGGTCCTGAAGCACTACGACGGGAACTGCCACGTGTACGTGGACGAACACGCCGATCCCGCCATGGCTCACAAGATCTGCCTGAACGCGAAAATCCAGCGTCCCGGGGTGTGCAACGCCGCCGAGACATTTTTAATCCACAAAGCCCACAGCGGCGCGTTCCTTAAAAATCTGCTAGAGGAGTTGCACAAACACGGCGTGGAAGTGCGCGGTTGCGAGAAAACCCGCGCCCTCTATCCCGCCGTCCACCCCGCCACGGAGGCCGATTGGGATACCGAATATCTCGATCTGATCGTCGCCGTGAAAATTGTGGAGAGCTTCGACGAGGCGCTGGAACACCTCGGCCGCCATTCGTCCCGCCATACCGACGCCATCGTGACCAATGACTACGCCGCCAGCCAGCGGTTCCTGCGCGAGGTGGATTCGTCCTCGGTGATGGTCAACGCCTCAACCCGCTTCTCCGACGGCGGCGAGTACGGCCTGGGAGCCGAAATGGGCATCTCCACGGACAAACTGCACGCCCGGGGACCGATGGGCCTGGTGGAACTCACCTGCCAGAAATTCATCGTCCTGGGCGATGGGCACATCCGCGAATAGCCTTCCTTCCGGGAGGCGGGATTTTCAAAACCGGTGAACCAACCAATCACGGATCGCATAGGCATCTTCGGGGGACGGTTCGATCCCATCCATATCGGGCATTTGCTGCTGGCCCAAACCGCCCTCGAGGACCTGAACCTCTCCCGGATTATTTTTCTCCCCTCGGGCGGCCACGCGCATTACAAAGAAGAAGACCGCAACGTCGCCTCCGGCCCCGACCGCCTGGAAATGGCGCGCCTGGCGGTGGCCTCCAATCCCCGCTTCGAAGCCTGCGATTACGAAATCAACCAATCCCAGTTCTGCTATACGATCGACACGCTCCGCTGGTTCCAGCAACAATTCCCGCCGGGCACGGAAATCTTCTTCCTGGTCGGTGGAGACTGGAAAGACAAAATCCCCACCTGGAAAGACGGCGATCTCCTGATGCGCGAATTCACCATCGCCTTCTTCTCCCGGCCGGGATTCCAGCACGAAACCCACTTGCAATACGATCCGCAAGGCAAACGTATCCTTTACGTGGATATGCCGCTGATCGATATTTCCTCCTCCATGATCCGGGAACGGGTCAAAACGGGGAAATCCATCCAATACCGCGTGCCGGATCCGGTGCGCTGGTATATCGAAACCAAGGGATTGTACCAGTAAGCTTTACGTCAGCCGCGCCAGCGGTTCGCCCAGAAACAGGCGGTCCCGGGGCTGGGCCAGGGGTTTCACGCAGTCCCGGGGGAAGAGCAATAACACGGTGGACCCCAGTTTGAATCCGCCCATCAATTCACCCGCCAGGTATTCGCCGCCTTCCTCGGCCAGGCATTCGATCCCGCTGACCAAAAACGAACCCACCAGCACGATCACCAGGGGAATGCCCTGGGGAGTCTCGGCATAGATCACCAACCGTTCATTACGGATTTCACCCGATTTCATGAAGCAGATCGGCCGGCAAAAGGCGGGATGGTGGCGCAGCCTCAACACGCGCAGATTCACCGGATAAAGCAGGTAATGCAAATTGAGAGGCGAAAGATACAAATTGAAACACAACCCTTGCTCAAAGGCCTCGCGCATCTCTGTCCCATGCACGATTTCCTCGAAGGTGTAGTGCTCGGCCCGCAGGAGGCCTTGTTTGCCCACCATCTCGCCTCCCGCGCGCAACGGCTGGATTTCCCGCAACCGGCATTCGGCGGGCGAAACGATGATATCCTCCCCGGCGCGGATATGCGGCCGCCGGCCCTCCCGCAAAAAAAGACGGGTCAGGCCGGTGCTATCGGCCAACCGTTCGAGAACGGACCGCCGGCGCGGGAACGGTTTCTTGGCAAAGGCTTCATAGGGTTTCACGGCGCGGCTCTCCCACGATAAACTGGTTTTGTTGCCAGCTGAGGCCCTCTAGAACTATCGTTGTAGCATAGTGGAGATATAAGGTTGTCCCAAGTTCTCCCTGAGATTGGATTTTGCGCCAGACCGAATCAGAGGAGTATTCATCATGCCAGATTTCAAACCGGCGGGCCGGTTCGTACTCATCGCCTGGGGAGGGTGGTGGCTTTTGAGCATGCTATCCCTTCCGCTTCAGGCCAAAGAACTCCCCGCGCTCCGTGTCGTGGACCAGGACGGCGTGAAAATCGAATGCTTGCCGGACCTGTTGCCGGTGGCGAAACAACTCCATCCCTGGTACGTCAACCAGCTGAAGACGTTTCCCGCGGACTTGAACTCCGACATCCAGCAGTTGATCCAAAATCAAGACAAGATCATCGGTTTTCTAACGAAACAAATGGGGTTAAACGAGCCCTCGGACTTCATGAAGAACCATATGCCGGCTTTCATCGCCAAATACCTGGAGGTGGGAAATCCCGCCCCCAATCCCCGGCACATCCAGATCTGGCGGCGCGATGATTTGAAAGCCTACCTGGATGGGGGAGGAAGCATTCCGGGATACCGCTACATCCCCGGCAAGGAGGGGGAGAACCAGCTGATCATCGAAAAAAGAATTGCTTTCACGGATAAAGGCGTAACCCAGAAGGACGCCGGAGAAACGGTTCCGTTGCTCCCGGTGGTTTTGAAGAATGAAAACCGCAAAGTGGACCTGGACACGGCCAAGGCCGTTCTGACCGAGGCTTTGGACAGCATCCGGCGATTCGCGCCTCTCTTGACGGCGGCCTGCCTGCAAACCCAGATCGAAATCCTTGTCCAGGAAAACACCTATCCAACCTTAAGCCTGATCCGTTGGTTCCGGACCGGGATGAGCGGCTACCTCACGTGGAGCGCCTTACAAGCATTCGTATCCCAAGACGCCGCGCAAATTTACCTGCGGACGCACAATACCCAACCTTTCGAATCCAAGAAAAACCTGGTCCGTCTGGTGGAATGGATCGGGGATGAACCGAATGACACCCCCGGGCCATCGCCCGGCGGCGCGCCGGTGGACGCGCTTGAACGGATCCGGTCCGCTTTTGCTATTCGTGAAATTATGGAATTGGTCCAGCGGCATAATGCGGACATAGTTCCCCGGCTGTTCACCGAAATCCGGAAACACGCGCCTTCCGGGGAAGAACTCAAGGCGGCGGCGCAGCCGGACGGGAAAATTTCAGGCAAAATCGTGATCCGGGATCTCAATGTCCTTCTGGACGCGATCCAGACCGTAACCGGTGAGGATTTCCGCCCCCGGTTGCTCCAATACTCGCCAGTCCCCGCCCCGGGAGGCCGGAACCCGGAAGCCGCGGCGAAATCCCCTCCAGAGAAAAAAAACGAGAAGACACCGGCCCAGCCCCCGGCCAAAGCGCCATCGAAACCGAAGAAAAAGTAGGATACCCCGTCCATGAGCACCTATGTCCACGGTTATTCCGGACCGGAAACCCAGCGGCTGCGCGACCAGTCGCTTATTCTCAGCGAGTTGTTGCATCACGACACCCGGTACCGTCCCGGGGAGCGCGTGCTGGAAGCGGGGTGCGGTGTGGGCGCGCAAACCGTCCATCTCCTGGCAGGCAGCCCAGGAATCTCTCTGACATCGTTGGATCTCTCGCTGGATTCCCTGCGCCATGCCCAGGCCGCCCTGCACAACACGGGAGGGCCTTTGCCCGGTTTGCTTCAGGCCGATCTTTTCCATCTGCCTTTCCACGTGGAGACGTTCGACCACGTGTTTGTGTGTTTCGTGCTCGAGCATCTGCCGGATCCCGTGGGCGCACTGCAGAACTTGAAATCCGTCCTGAAACCCGGCGGGACGATTACGGTGATCGAGGGCGATCATGGTTCCTGTTTCTTCCACCCCCGCAGCGAGGAAGCCTGGCATGTTTGGAATTGCCTGATCGAGGCGCAGGCGCGGCTGGGAGGCGATTCGCTCATCGGCCGGCGGCTGTATCCCTTGATGGCCGAGGCAGGGTTCGCCGGCCCGCATGTTTCTCCCCGGTTCGTTTATGCCGACGCCGGCCGCCCGCAATGGGTGGAATACTTCACGGTCAAAACCATCATCGCCATGGTGGAAGGCGTGCGCGAACAGGCGCTGGCGATGGGGCTGACGGATTCCGCGCGGTGGGAGCGGGGCATCCAGGCCTTATGGCAAACCGCCACCCCGCCGGAGGGCGTGTTCTGCTACACCTTCTTCAAGGGCGTGGCCCGCAAACCGCTGTAACCGGTCTCCTGGAATCAGTTCGCCTTTCTCCGCTTGAGGATCTCTTCGGCCAGGCGGCGGCGCAGATCCATCAACCGGTTCCCATCCGGTTCCCAAGCGGCCCAGGTGGGAACGGCTTGCCGGACGATTTCTTCCACCACGGCCTTCCCTCCGAGTTTTTCCAGCAACGCAAAATATTCGTAATCTTCCATGCCGTCGCGCAAGGCTTTCAGCCGCAGGCTGGCAACAGGGCCGTCGATCCCCGCGTCGTTGCCGGGATAAAACAGCGCGCCATCTCCGTTGAACCGCAACCGGAATCCCGGATCATCCCAGGGATTGCGCCGGGGCGCCTGCCAAAAGACCGTGGACCAATAGAGCAGGCCGGTGATCCCATACCGGCGGTTAAGCCAGGGCGCGATCCGGTACGCCGTCAGCGGAAAGTCGATTTGCCAGTAAGGGGGATTCCCGTTTTTTACCTCCTCAAACCGGGGATGATAGGAAGGGGCCGCTTGCACCAAGGCGGTGTAGCTCCACATCGCATCGCCTTGCGCTTGCACCCGCTTCACGCTGTCTTCGTCGATGAACCCGAAGAGGGGGCACCAGATGTCGATCGCGCCGTCCAGGACACCCCAGGCGGGATCTTGCCCATACGGCTGTTCAACCACCAGGCGGCGGATGCGCGGTTCGGCCTCGTGGAGCAAGGCGCCGAGTTGCCGCACTTCTTCGTATTGTCCGGCGTCGTTCGGTTCATCCAGCATGTAATGATACGCCCCGGATTCCCAGCCTTTCGATTGGAGATACGCATACCACGAACGGTAGAACCGGATGGCCTTGGGACGGTCCGCGCCGAGCGCGTCCCGAAACGGCGCGCGGGGGATCTCGAGATTCGTGACATGCAGGCGGTTCACGTATTCGGTGATTTGTTTGTCCAATTCCTCCGTCATCTGGATCGATCCATCCTCGGCGGGTTCCGGTAACCAACGCGCGGGCAAGGGGGGATTGAGGCGGTGGGCGGCCATCATCGCGGCATAGCGGTCCTCCAGGCGGTGGAATTCCGGTGAATCGCGCTCGATGCCGTGATAGCGGGCCAAATAACCAAAGCCGCCGAAATGATTCTCGTGCGTGGGGCCTGCCGGCAGCGTGAAATCCCACACCGTGAGTTGGATAGGCAGGTCCACAGCCTCCGCGTTGCGTGCCCAGACGCGGATTTCTCCGGCATAGGTACCGGCCGGGGTGTTGGGCGGGACATGGACATCAATCCAGAGCGGTTGGTGGTGATCCTCCCAGAGATCGAATCCCGCCGCGCCGAATCGGTTTCTTGGAGCGTTTTCCTCGTTCCATTGGGGGACCGGGACCGCTTCGCCGGAATAGGGATCGCGGAAAGGAATCAAGGGATCGGGAAACAACCCCGGCGCTTCGGTGGCCCGGGGGGATGAATATTTCACCCGCACATATTCCTCCCGGTAGAGAACGATCCGCTCCGCGGGGATTTCATCCCGCCCGCCCCGCAAGGAAGTCACCTCCGCATCGACGCCGCGCAGAGATCCGCCCCGCGCCGTCACCACGGCTTGAAACGACTCGGTTTCGTTTTGGGCGCAGGCGATTTCCGCCCGGTCTTTCCCCTGCCAATCCCCCGTGATGCCAATCCGGAGGGTGGGAGGTTGAACCGAGAGATGAATCCGGGTTTGGCTGAATCCCGGCAAGGGATAAATGAACAAAACCATCCAAATCGGATAGCATATGGACAGGGCTCGTATTGATTGGTTCCACATTCTCCTCACCTCGTTTCCAGAATCGGGACATCCAGGCCTGAAGGATCATTTCCCAGGCCCTGGCCCGAGAACGGAGATTGTACCGCATCGGGAAGAGTATGGCGACTGGTTCTCGGGGTTTTGGGATATAGCGCGGCCGGTGAAAAGAAAAAAGGCCCGGTTGACGCGCCAGGCCCTCGAACATTACTGCATGAATGAATTACAGACTACTTAAACAATTCCCAATTCTCGGTGGAGGACGCAATCCCGATTGGCCGGCCAAGATACACATCGCTCACCTCGGCGGTCACCAGTTGCGTATCTTCGGTATGGGAGGTAATGATCAACCCATACGCTACCGTATCCTGCATGGTGATGGTTTTGATCGAATGCGCAAAATACCAGGTTTTCCCATCGAAAGAATATTGGGAAACAAACACATTATCCGGCAACCGCGTGGCCCGGACCCAAATGCCCGCCGGAGAGCCGATATCTTTCCCATCCTTCAGAACCTGAATGTTCGATGAGGTCCCGCCTTCCGAAGCGCGCCACTGCGTATCCACCCGGTCGCCCAAGGCCGGATTGCCCGCGCCACAGCGCAACTCGATCCAGTAATGCTTGGATTCGGGAACATTCCCTTTTTCCCGGATCATGACGCCGATTTTGGCCCAATCATTCCCGCCGTCGTTCGACCCTCTGGCATCAACCCATTTCACCTTGGCGGAAATGGTATTGGGACCCGAAAGCTCTTTGTAAATGAAGAACGCTTCGTCGCCATTGTCCCAGATATCGCGTCCATTTCCCTTCAGCGTATAGACCCCGTTGCTTTCCGTGGCGCTCCCCGCCACGGCCACATGGCCATAGGCCGCCGCATCCAAGGTCACCGCGTTCGGGAAAATGCCGACCTGCGCCATCGCTCCGCTTCCGGCCAGCCACATCAAGCAGGCCAGAATGCCAATCACTCTGAATGACTGTTGCATAGGTTGTACCTCCCCTTTAATTAAGGTGATTAATGCTCTGGGTTGAGCCGGCCGCGCAGCGTCCCCTCCCAGGCAAATGGTTCATTCGTTTGTCAAGGAAAGAACGCCTGCCTACCGAAACCGGGATTATTCTCTCACAGGTTCGATTGAAAGGTCAATCCATAAAATAGATTTGCGAAAGATTTTTTTTATCTCCGCCTCCTATATTTACTTTTAAAAACCTAATATAAAGATTCGGATGGCCGCGTAATGACGTTAAGTCAATCTGTTTCAGGATGGTATGCGCCAACCAGCCATGGCCCGCCCCTAGGCGGAAGACGCATCTCACCAGCCGTATTTCTCGGGGCCCCAGGCGGCGCGGACCTGCTCTTGTTTCACGTAGACCAGGGAGTTGTTGGGGAGATCCTCCTGGAGAATGACGCCCGGCCCCACGATGCTCCAGGCTCCTACCTTGACGCCGGGCATGAGGATGGCATTGACGCCGGTGCGGGTGTAATCGCCCAGATAGGCGGCATTGGCGGAATGAGAGAGGGGGATCTCGCGGCGGCCTTTGATCCGGTGGATGGTATTTTGATCATCGAAGCGCAGGTTGCCGCATACGGTAGCCGCTCCCAGATCGGACGAACGGCCGATGATCCCCCAATATTCGCCGTAGTGGTACGAATACGCCCCGTCCATCAGGATGCCGCTGAACTCGGCCGCGTGGCCGATGACGCAACGGCGGCCGATTGATGAACAATTCCCCACCAGGCAGTATTCACGCAGGACCGAATCATCGCCGATCGCGCAGTTGCCGCCCAGGATCGCGCCCTCGATGATACGGCTGTTTTGGCCTGCCCACAGGTTGCCGCGGATTTTTACGCCTTTCCCGATCACCGCGCCCGCTCCCGCGATCAGGTATCCCTCGATTTCCGCGCCGGGATCGATGCGGGCGGTTTCCGCGATTTCATTGCCCGTAAGATTACCACCCAAAAGCGCCAGGAATTCTGTGTTGGCGTCCAGGTAATGCCAAGGCTTGTCGAGATCGGCGTAAAAGTGCTGGGCTTCCACCGCGTGGAGGGGATCGCCGTTCTGAAGCGAGCGGCTGAGTGATTCGGCCAATTCCGCTTCGAGCGGCGGCATCGTGCCCACCTCGACCGAGGTCATCAGGCCGGGATGGTTCCCCAGATGGGGAATCATATCCCGGGAAAGAACATAGAGACCGCACAAGCGGTGCGTCGCTTCGCGGGGATGGCCGAGAATCCGGTTGATCTGATTCCCGCGCAGGGTGGCGCACAACCATTCAGTTGGGGAGAGGTTTCCCAACGGCTGGACCAGCGCGGCGTGGCCGCTGGTTTCTTGGGCCCGGCCGAGCAGGCGTTGGAGATCCTCGCGGGTGTAGAGGATATCACCATACGCCACCACGAAACGTTCGGCCTTCGCGCATGCCAACCCGCACAGGAGCGAATCGGCGGTGCCACGCGGCTGCTTGTGTTCGACGCATTCCACGCCCATCCGGCCTGATACGGCCGCCCGGACCTGACCGCCCAGATGCCCAGTAACCACCACGATGTGCTTGATCCCGCAGGCGTGCAACGCATGGATCTGCCAATCGATCACCGGCCGGTTGGCGATCGGCAGGGCCGCCTTAGGCCAGGTATCGCCATACGGCCACATCTTGGTTCCCCGCCCCGCCGCGAGAAGGATGGCGGTGTCGATCATAATGTTTTTGCCCTCCACCGGGTGGTCAAAATCAATGGATTATCCGGAAATTGATGGCTGTCTTTCAAGTAATCTGGGAAAGAACCGGAGTTAAATGCAAAAAAATGTAGTTCTTCCCTCCCCCTTCCCCTCTCTCAGAGGCGGAGAGAATGCCGGGGTTGTTTGCCAATTCAACTCGAATGAAACTCCGGCCAATCCACCTTGAAATATGAACCTGCTTCCTGAATAAATCCCATCACAGTGCCTCGTCCACATAAGTTTTGATTTTGCGGACCGCCTCGGCGATGTCTTCCATGTCCTTCTTGGATCCGAGGAATACGTTCTGGGTTAACCAAACGGCTTCCTCCGCGCAAACCCGCTCGCACACCGGGCAGATGCCGGACCGGTAATTCACCCGGCCTTCATAAAGCGCTTTGTAGGTGGAAAGTTTCTCGGCCAGGTGGCGGAAAAAGTGAAATTCATAGAGAGGAATATAGCCGGAGGAGCAGTCGATTCCCTCTTTTTGCATCGCTTCGATGAAGCGCTTCTTGGGCAATCCTTTAAATTCTTCTTGGTGGTACTGCAGAATCCCGAGATGATACGCGTGCCGGGTGGTTCCCGCGTGGGTGCCCGCCAGGGTGACGCCTCCCACGGAATTCAGGAGACCGGTGAGATAACAGACGTTTTCCTCGCGGCGTTTCATCTGCTCCTCGACGCGCTCGAGACCGGCCAGCAACAACGCGGCCTGGAATCCGCCCAGCCGGTGATTACCGGCCACCTCGTGATGCTCGTACCAAAGGCCGTTGCGCACGCGGCCGCAGTTGGTGAAGCTGCGGAGCCGCTCGGCGAGGCCGTCCTCGTTGGTGACGATGGCGCCGCCTTCGCCACTGGCCAGATTTTTGGAGGACTGGAAGGAAAACGTGCCGCAATCGCCCAACGCGCCCACCCGCCGGCCTTTCCACGCGGCCCCGTGCGCCTGGGCGGCGTCTTCGATCACCTTCAGGTTGTGTTTTTGGGCGAGAGCCAGTATGCCATCCATGTCGGCGGGATTGCCCGCGATGTGCACAGGGATGATGGCCTTGGTGCGTGGGGTAACTTGGGCCGCGGCGGATTCCGGATCGATGTTGTACGTGACGGGATCGATGTCCGCGAACACGGGAATGGCATTGGCCATGAACACGGCCACCGCAGTGGCCATGAAGGTATAGGGCGGGATGATCACTTCATCGCCCGCGCCGATGCCCAAGGCCTGGAGAGCGATGTAGATCGCGTCCGTGCCGTTGGTGCAAGCCACCGCGTGACGGGCCTGGCAAAATCCGGCGAAACGTTTTTCAAAGGCCTCGATCGAAGGGGATCCAATCCCCCACCGGCCCGCCTCGAGCTCTTGAATCAGGGCTTGCTTATCGCGGTCATCAAACACGGGCCAGGGATGAAACGGTTCGGTCCGGACGGGGGAGCCGCCCCGGAGAGCCAGGTGCGCCATGGTCATGATTCTCCTTGAATCGATTTCAATCAGTGAATTGCCGCAGGTTCAGATAAAATCAAGGTAATGAAAAACCCGGGGAATATCAAGCGGCGCCTGCGTATCCGGCAAGAACGGTGCGCGGCGAAGGGAAAGGTTATAGAATAAACCGATGGCCAATGACGCGTCGGGATCGATGCCAAAATCAGAAAGGACATTCCAATGCGGCGGATCGTTCTAGTGCTGTTGGGCATTAGCGCGCTGGGCGCGGGGGCGTGGGCGGACATGCGGTATGAAGTGATCGATCTCCAGAAGCGGGCGGTGCGCCTGACCTACGAGATCGAAGACAACAAAGCAGGCAACCAGGTCTTTTATTTCCCCACCGGCGGATTCATTCATGACGCCAGCATGGGAGACATCGAAGTGGAATCGGTCTTCGATTTGAGCCTCAAGCAAGAACAGCCCTACGAGATGACACAAGACAAGGAAACCGGAGCGCCCCAAATCAAGATCACCTACTCGACACCCATCCCCCCAGGCGGCAAAAAACGGCTGCAAATCGCCGTGAAGGTCCACATGCCCGAATCCTTGCTGACCTTCGACAGCCAAGGACGGTATCAATTCACGTACGAAACCAGCCACGCCTTTGAATTCATCATCCCCCGGAATCATTGTGTCGTGTACACCAGTCATCCCGTTTACATTTTCGAAAAGGGCGACAAGGTTTTCTTGCAGCAGATGGACAAGACCTTGCGGAAATTGGTGTTTCAAACACGGCCGGCACGGACACCGTAATTCAGCATGAAGAGGAACGAACCGGCGCGCCTGGCGCTGGTGTTTCTGATCGCTTTCGGCTTCCGCGCCGTTATGGTGGGCACAATTCCCGAGATCCGGATTTCGTCCGATTCCGAAGACTATTTGGCGTTGGCCGAATCATTGCGGACGGAGGGAGCCTTCGCGAGGGATGGCCGGCCGGAAACATACCGGACGCCGGGATATCCGTGCTTTCTGTTTCTCGCGCGATTCTTGGGGATGGAACCACCGCGGGGCATCGCGCTGTCCCAGGCGGTTTTATCCGCGCTGGGCGTGATGTTGACTTTCACGGCGGCGGAGCGCCTGTTCGGCGGCCCGGCGGCCTGGACAGCCGTGTTGTTGCTGTCAGCGCATCCCACTGAATTGTTTTCTGTCACGTCCTTGTTGACGGAATCCCTGTTTGCCTTCGTGTTGACCGTGATCGTGTGGAGCGTGGCGGCCGGCGGAAACCAGCGGACGATCACGGCGTTTTCATGCGGATGCCTCGCTGGGGTGGCGTGTCTAATCCGCCCGGTGGCGGCTTGGCTCTTCGCGCCGATGGCCGTTGTATTCGTTCTGGGAGCGAAAGGATTCCGGGAGCGCTTGGCGGTGGGGATTCTATGCCTGGCGGGCGGGATACTGTTCCAGGGGGGATGGATGTGGCGGAATCACGAGCGGTATGGCTCGTTCTACCTGACCGAGATCCCGGCGGCGGCATTGTACGTGTATTGGGCGCAGTCAGCCCAGGCTTGGAATACGGGCGAATCCGAGGAAGCGCTGCAGCAACAAGCCTGGAACGAGTGGGACGAGGCGCGCGGGCGGCTGGATCCGCTCGCTATGAACCACGAATTTACCCAGAGGGCGCGCCGGATGTTGGAAGAACATTACACCGCTTTAGGTCCGGTGTGGGCGCGGGGGATGATCCGCCAGGTGGTGGATTCATCGGCCATGAAGCTGATCGAGCGGTACCGTCCGGATTGGCCGCTGGAAGCCGGTCAACAGCGGAAAGCCATTCGAGATCCGGAATCCTTCTCCCAATTCGTTTTGGCCTTGGGACTGGGAACGATACGGGCGTTGGAACTGGCGCTGACGCTGGTGTTGTATCTAACCGGGCTGGTTTCGCTATGGCGGTGGTGGAAAAAGCGGCCGGAACGTTTTACCCGGAACCTCGCGGTGGGGATCGCCGGCCTGCTCGTGGCGGCATTAGTGTTAGTTTCCGCCACTCCGGCGGCCAATGAGCGGTTCCGGGCGCAATATCTCCCCCTGCTGGTGCTATTGGCCTCTCCGGTGCTGGTGGATTGGGCACGGAGCGTGGCCCCATGGTTCCATCGTTCCGGATTCGGGGGATCAAGAGTACAATTATGGCAAACAGAGGAGGGCAAACCATCAGGTGAGCCGCCTTTATTTCATAGACATGGTGAAAGCAACTGACATTGAGAAATCCATTCCTTCTTCCTCGGGGAGAGGGGAGGGTGAGGGCATTTTTGTAGGGGCGGACCTTGGTGTCCGCCCGGATCATCTTGCTTGATGAACCGAATTTATTCCTGGGAGTCCTGACGCGATGTATGACGTAATCGTGGTCGGCGGGGGGCATGCCGGGTGCGAGGCGGCGGCCGCGGCGGCGCGCATGGGCTGCCGCACGGCGCTGTTGACGTTCGATGTCACCGCGTTGGCGAAAATGTCCTGCAATCCCGCAGTGGGCGGTGTGGCCAAGGGCCAACTGATCCGTGAAATCGACGCATTGGGGGGCATTATGGCCCAGGTATCGGACCAGGCCGGGATTCATTTCCGTACCCTGAACGCCTCGAAAGGCCCGGCGGTGCAATCGCCCCGGGCGCAAGCGGACCGGGACTTGTATCCGCAGGTCATGCTCGATACCCTGCGGGCCATCCCGAACCTGGATTTGCTGGAGGGGGAAGGATCGCGCTTGCTGGTAAAGGATGGGAAAGTGGCCGGTGTGTGTGACCGCGCGGGAAACCAACTCGCGGGCCGGTCCGTGATTCTCACCCCCGGCACGTTCCTGGGCGGACTGCTGCATTTCGGCATGAACGAAGTGGCCGGAGGACGAATCGGAGACAGCCCCTCCATCGCCTTGGCGGAAAATCTAAAAGAATTGGGATTCGATCTGGGGCGGTTGAAAACCGGCACGCCCGCGCGTCTGAGCCGCAAGAGTATCGACTATTCCTCGCTGGAAGCCCAATACGGCGATGAACCGCCCCTGCCGTTCTCGTTTCATCCGCAAGTCCAAGTCGAGAACAAAATCTGTTGCCATCTTACCCGCACCACCGAAAAGACGCACGAAGTGATCCGGCGCAACCTGGACCGCTCGCCGCTCTATTCGGGCAAGATCACCGGCGTTGGCCCACGGTATTGCCCGTCCATCGAAGACAAGATCCATAAATTCCCCGGCAAAACCTCGCATCAGGTGTTCCTCGAGCCGGAAGGCGTGGAGAGCGATGTCGTCTATCCCAACGGGATCTCCACCAGCCTCCCCGAAGATGTGCAGCTGGCCTATATCCGCACCATCCCCGGGCTGGAGCGGGCGGAAATCCTGAAACCGGGCTACGCGGTCGAGTATTTCTTTTCCAATCCGCAAGACCTGTATCCCTGGCTGGAAAGCAAGCGATTGCCCGGATTGTTCCTGGCCGGGCAGATCAATGGGACATCCGGCTATGAGGAAGCGGCGGCCCAGGGGCTGCTGGCGGGTATCAACGCCGCGCTGAAGCTCCGGGGCGATGAGCCCCTGGTCCTCGGGCGCGAGGAAGCCTACATCGGAGTGATGATCGATGATTTGGTTACCAAGGGCACTCAAGAACCCTACCGGTTGTTCACCTCGTCGGCCGAGTATCGCCTGTTGTTGCGGCAGGACAACGCCGATTTCCGGCTTTCCTCCATTGGCTACCGGCTGGGGCTGATCCCCCGCGAATGGCATGAAGAGATCGAAGGCTGGAAACGCGACATCCAACAATTGAAGGCGGAGTTGAGCAAGCACATGGTCATCCCCACCGAGGAAATCCGCCGCCGTTTCGCCGAGTTGGAATTGGGCGAAATCTCCCATCCGGTTCCCCTTCTGCACGTTCTTCGGCGGGCCACCATGAAAGCGCGTTACCTTGACAGGTTTGGGGTGAACACGGCGGCCTATCATCCCCGGGTGTGGGAGCAGTTGGAGATCGAGACGAAATACCAGGGATATGTGGACCGGCAGCTTAAGGAGATCGAAGAGGATAAAAAGGCGGAACGGCGGCTGATCCCGCCGGATATTGATTACTCCCTGCTGACGGGCCTGCGGCGCGAGGCGCGGGAGAAGTTCGAGCGCGTGCGCCCGGCGACCATCGGCCAGGCCTCACGGATTCCGGGGATCTTCCCAGCGGATATTACAGTGTTATGGGTCAATGTCCTTAAGTGGGAACGGGAAATGAGCGCCGCATGAAGGAGGAGTTTTTTCCCCTTAGCAGGGATGGTTGAATATAGATCAATCGGGACCAACTGTGCCAAAATTGCGCGTTTCAATTCATATTTAATTATAGGATGATTCAAATAAGTTGTTTAAGATGAACAGGTTGATAGATTTCTCATGGTTTGCCCATTTTGGTATATTCATTGCCATGCCGATGGGAATAGATCGAGAAATCGTCAGGATTTACAATATGAATGTCTGGGCACACCGGGATTGGCTTCCCGAATCCGGGTGAGGATAAGAGAAAAATCATGCCGGTTAAATACAAAGATTATTACGAAATTCTGGGCGTGAAGCGCGACGCTTCCGAGGAAGAGATCAAAAAAGCCTACCGGAAGCTGGCGCGGAAGTACCATCCGGATATGAACAAGGATCCAGAGGCGGAAAACCGTTTTAAAGAGATCAACGAAGCCCACGAAGTGCTAAGCGATCCTGAGAAACGCAAGCGGTATGACATGCTGGGCTCCGGTTGGCAAACGGGTCAGGATTTCACGCCCCCGCCGGGATGGGAAAACATGACGTTCCGTTTTGGCCAGAGGGAAGGCCCCGGAGGATTTGAATTCCATTCGTTCGGCGGAAGCCGTGGTTTCAGTGATTTTTTTGAAGCCTTGTTCGGGAGTGGCGGATTCGAGAATTTGTTTGAATCGCGGACCCGTCCCCGCACCCGCTCTCGGACCTTTACCTTCGATGAGGCACAGCCGGCTTCGGCAGGTCAAGACGCGGAGGCCGAGCTGGAAATATCCCTTGAAGACGCATATCACGGCACACAAAAGAGTTTTGAATTGCATGTTCAGGAAGAGGATGAACAGGGGCGGCGGATTTCCAAACGCAAACATCTCGATGTAAAAATTCCACCCGGCACGCGGGAGGGGACACGGATCCGTCTGCGGGGACAAGGCGGAAAAGGCGCGTATGGGGGGCCGGATGGCGATTTGTACATTAAAATCCGGTTGGCGAAACACCCGGTCTTCCGGGTGGAGGATTTTGACCTCGAAGCGGATCTGCCCATCACCCCGTGGGAGGCAGCGCTAGGCGCAAGCGTGCAAGCCCCAACCCTGGACGGGCGGGTGACGGTGAACATTCCGGCAGGATCCAGTTCAGGAAAACGCTTGCGCTTGCGAGGCAAGGGATTGCCGATGAAGGGAGGCAAACGGGGGGATCAGTACTTGCGGTTACAGATCGTGGTGCCGAATATGCTGACACCGGAAGAGAAAGAGTTGTATCAGAAATTGGCCCATGTGTCGAAATTCGATCCACGCCGGACCATGAGGTAAACTGGCATCATTGTTTACTCCCTAATGGTATAGGGAGGATGGACAGAGAGAAAAAACCGCCCCCGGAATCATACATCCTGGGGGCGGCTTGTTTTGCACGGGATTCAAAAAATCAATCGTCATTCAGGAATCCGGTTCACTGGGACGGGTGGAAAGGCAGTTCACCGCATCGGCGTCAGTTCCACCCGGCGGTTTTTCTGCATGTTCTCTTCCGTCGTGTTGGGAGCGACGGGGCGTGATTCACCCCAGCCGCGGGCGCTGAGGCGGTCGCGGCTGATCCCCCGGTCAACCAGGTAGGCCATAACCGCCATGGCGCGCCGCTCGGAAAGCCGCTGGTTATACGATTGCGAACCCCGCGCGTCGGCGTGCCCTTCGAGCAGAACGCGGACTTCCGGATTGTTCTGCAGAACGGTCACAACTTCGTCCAGAACGGGGAAAAACTCGGGCCGCAATTCGAATCGATCGTAATCAAAAAGGACATTACTGATGACCCAGCATCCCCGTTCATCGACCTTCGCGCCCTTGGGGGTATCGGGGCATTCATCCAGGGAATCGGATACGCCGTCCCCGTCGGAATCGCCGAGCAGACCCACAGAGGGGGCGGCAGGCGGCGGGGTTGCGCGCGAACCGTAGAAGATCTGGCGGACGAAGTCATACATCGCGCTGTCGGTTTGCAGTACATCCGCGGACCGGTAGATGCCGCAATTCGTAGTTTGAGAGATCCGGCGCAGGAAGTTCATGCCGGTCTCGTCCGAACCGATCTGAACGGCATGGACGCAGATATGATCCCGGTGCTCGTTGACAAGCTCCGAAAGCGCCTGGAGCACGGCTTTTTGATTCATGTCGCGGCCGTCGGAAACGATCAGCAGAGCAACGTTGCCGGAAAGGCCTTGCACCTGCTGACGCGCCTCTTCCAGCGAACGCTCCAAGCGGGTATCGCCGGACATCTTTTCCAACCGGGAAACGGCGGAGATCAGGGAGCCCCGGCTGAAAGGACTGAGGTGCTTCAATACCACGGAATCGGTATTGAAGGCGAGAAATCCGGCGTCATAACGGCCGTCCGGCATCGTCTGGATGAAGAACCGCAGGAATTCCATTTCCTGCCTCAATTTTCCACTCGGGACCAGGGAGATCGAGGCATCGGCGAGAAGCAGGAAATGATCCACAAGCACCCATTCGGACGGCGCGGCGCCCGACGGGCCGTACGATTGGACGCGGACACAGCCGGAGAGGCCAAGAATCAGGCCGAGAATCAAACCATATGTAAAAACATACGATTGAATGGATTGAGATCGGATATTCATGCTTTATTTCTCCAAGTCAGGATTCAAGTGAGCAAACAGCAGGCTTCGATCCGGCATCGAACCGTAATGGAGCCGTGGTATTCCCAGGAATCTTCCTACGAAACGTCCGGGAAATAAAGGGACACTGATTTGATTATGATTGGACGTGAAATTACAACCATTCGCGGATTTGGCGGCGCATGCGGGCATAGAGAAACGATACCAGAATTAAGGTAATGCCCAGGCACAGGAACGCCACCATGCGGTAAAATGTCTCGAGTTGGGCCACATCGATCAAAAAGACCCGGCCGATCGCCAGGGTGAACACCGCCATGGCCACGCGGCGGTAGGATTTGCCCTTCCAGACGAATCCCAAAACCAACAACGCCAAGGCCAACAAGGTCCATCCCACCGAAGTCCAATATCCCCGCAGAACATCGGAATACGAAAGCACGGCCAACATCCAGGCCCCGGCGGCCGCCACCAGCACCCGGCGCATCCACGATCCCAAGTTCTCCTGGATAACATCCAAAATCCGGGAGTCTTGAATGGCCAACATCCTTTCCATGCCGATGCACTGAATGAACACGATCAGGCCGGAGGTCAACAAACCCGCGGCGGAACCGCTATATTTCAGCGGCATGGCGAATACTTCCGGGAGCAGCCAAGCCAGAGACGCGGCATACGCGGCGATTTGCAGACCACCCAAATTCAATCCCCAGCCGAGGGACAGCGCCGCGAGGGGGAAAAGCATCCAAAAGGGATAAATCATGGCGCCGGACTTGAATAGCATCTCGCCCCGGATCCAGAACAGGATTCCTGCCAAAACGAACGCAAGCACGTAAAAATAGGTGAATCCCCACCCCCAGCCGCTGGTCAACGCACGATCCGCCTTTTTGCAATCTTCCAGCGTGAACCACTCCACCAGTGAGCCGAAACCCAAGGTGACCAACACCAGGCTCAACGTCATTCCAGGGTATTCCCGCGCGCCCGTGCCCGGATGCAGCCCGGTATAGAACAACCCGTGGCCGGCCGTGATGAACACCAGTGGAGCAGTGTTTAACGCGGCGCTTTTCATGCCCATCGCCGCCGCCAGCGATAACAGGCTGAAACCTATCGCGCACCCGATCGTCACCGGAATCGCATCGAAATACCGGTACGTGGCCGCCGTTATCAGCAAGGCCCCGGCTCCCGCGTGGAGAAAAGCCAACGGCTTGACATAGGCCTGTATCGTGTCAAGAAACCCCTTCACCCATTTGGAATTTGTCCCGGACTCATCCGGATTCATGAATTCCCACGTCTCTTCCAGACGCGCTTGCGTGAAATAAACCAACGCGGTGGCCAGGCCGCCCAGATAGGCGGGAAGAGTGGAAAAATGATGCGCGCCTGACGTCCAATAATGGACAAAATTGATAAAAATCACTCCTTGCGCCAAGGGATTGAGGAACCAGAACCGCAAGGTTCGCGACATGAGCAGCAATAACAATGCCTGGGCCGCGAGCACCAGGTTCAACGACAGCCCGCCCAGCCAGGAAAACAGCCCCAGGTTCAGAAACAACGTGGCCGTGGCCGCGTACCAGGGATGATCGGGATTGCGGCGTGATTCGTGATACAGCATCAGCACAACTTGTACACCCGCCAGGGGCAGGAAGAAGAGGAAAATATGGTCCCAATAGATCTTCGTTCCCCAAAACAAGCCGGTGACCAGGATCGAGTAAAACACCAGCGAGACGGCGCCCAGGGCACGGCCGGCGGAGCGCTGGGACAGTGTGAATGCATCCTTTCCCTGGTGACGCACGCGGGCATGGTAGAGCAGATCGGCGGCGAGAAAGATCACGTAATAGGAGGAGAGAAACGAAAAATTCAGCCAGAAGCTGAATTCCGGCGACGTCATTGGGTGTTCCTGCAGCGACCAGAGGAGGTGTGAAAGATAGGAGGCGCAGACCGCGAAAAGGCTCAAGGGAACCCAACTGTGCCGCCACAACAAAAAGACTGCCGCCGCGTCCAGGAAGAGAATCGCGATCAGGGAGAAGGCGTCGGCGCTGCCTCCCGCCGTGTAGGCCGCGACATGCCCCAGGAAGATCGCGAGGCCGGCGGCGGATTCGGACCGCCATCGTTCGGCCAAAAGAAAAAGCCCGCCGATACTGGCCGACATCAACGCCAGCGAGGCTCCCAACGGCACGCAAGCCATGGCCGGGAGAAAATACGCAGCGAACGAACTGAAGAACGCCAGGGCCGCGCCGCCTGCCATCACGGGACGCGCGAAGATCCGCAGGCGATTTTCGAACCGCCATCCAATCACCAACAACGCCGCTGAGGCCAGGTAGGTAAAAGCGGTTTTATGCCAGGGCTGTAGATGGGGCGTGATGTAGCGGCCCATCAACGCGAAGGCGATGATCAACGCCACCAATCCGACGCGGTTGAACCACACTTCGCCGACCCGGGTTTCGAAATCGAGGAGTTGAGGTTCGCCCGTGACTCCCCCGGAGGTTCCCTGCCCTGCCGGTTCATTTGCAAACGCGTTTTCAGACTGGGGAACTGAGGACATGGTTGGTTCGAATTGGGGAAACGGTTCGGGTTCGTTCCATGATTCCAGTCCCGATTCCAATTCAGCCATGGAGGCAGGTCCAGGCTGAGATGCCGGCTCAGGTGGCGGTGTCCATGGCGTCGCGGATTCAGAGGCAGGTGCGGGTTTCACCGCATCCGCCCAAGGCTCCGGCGTGATTTTCTCCCCGGCCGGCTGGGATTGGGCCGCGTGACGTTTTTCCATCGCGCGGACTTTGATTTCCATATCGCCCAGTCTCCGGGTCACGCCCCCCAGCCAGAAGACAGAAATCAATCCGCTGAGGCCTCCGAAGAACACCACGGCAACCGCCATCAAGCCTAATAAACCAAGAAATAATTCTTCCATCCCATTTCTCCTGGGAGTGATTCAATTCACCGCATGAATCACACCGGTTGAGTGGCTATGTGTTCCTGTCCAGTCTCTCAGCACTTATCATTCCAAAACGCGGTCCAATCCCCATTTCAAAGACAAGTGATTATAAATGACATATTTTTGGCCAGTTATGGTGGGTGCCGGATTTTCTTGACCTCCGTTACGCAAGCATTTTTTGTTGGGGAAACCTGCATTTTTCGATTGCACGCATACAGGAGCATGTGATAGGGTTGAGGAGCCCAAGAGAGCGGCCCCGGGGATGAATCGCGCCCAGGGTTGAAACCCTGGGCTCTAATATGTGGCCCCTTGAAAGGGGCGCAGCGTGAGGAAGGAAGGGAATGTGTAATCCGGGGAGCCGTGGCGTGGTGAAAAGGTTTTCCCTCACCCTGGCCCTCTCCCAGGGGGAGAAGGAACTTGGATCTATCTCTCAGGCCAGACGAATTGGTTACCGAGTGCCTTCTTAAAAGGGAAAGTTATATAGATTGATCATACAAACATGGTGGACACGGGCATATGAACTACGCATTCCCACCCGATACGCGGGAAATATTCAAGATCATCCGTCAGATAACCGAAGCCAATCCATTCTCGCCGGAACGGCTGCGTTGGCATGAACAAATCTTACGCCGTCCGCTGGACACGGAGCCGTTGCATCTCTCCAACTGGCAGGCGCGGCAGAAAATCAACGAGGCCACCCTGCGCTTGCTGGAAGACTGCCTGGCCGAAGTGCGGGAAGACATTCACCGGCACGCGGATCAGATTTCTTCCGAGGATCAGGAACTGTACCGCATCGCCGTGTGGTTTCAGACTTACCATCAGGCCTTGGAAGGGATGGACCGTTACATGGCGCGCTGCGAGCGCGAACCAGACCAGAATCCCCCGGTGGGAGAACATCTCTATGATGATTTCAAAGCCCAACTCCAGACCGGCCTGCGGTTGATTCCGGGCAACGCGCCCCACGAGAGCCTCCTCGAGATGAACGAAAGCGAAACCGCCGAGCTGTTTGCGTTCAGTTTTCAACTGTGGCGGGGATTCTCGGGCATCATCAGGCGGCTCATCGGGCGGTCCGCGCCGGCCGCGCGGCTGCGGGAAGAAGTGTGGGAAGCCATTTTCACCCGGCGGCTGTTATGGAGTTTCAATTACCTCAAATCCCGCATGGCCAATTTTTCCACCCTGATCTTGGGCGCGTCGGGCACGGGGAAGGATCTCGTGGCGGAAGCCATCGCCACCGCGCAGTTCATCCCCTACGATCCCCGCACGGACCGTTTCGCGATCAATTACACCGCCGCCAATCAAGTCATTAACCTGTCGGCGCTGACGCCCACGTTGATCGAGTCGGAACTCTTCGGGCACGTCAAAGGAGCCTTCACCGGGGCCACGGAAAACCGGCAGGGGCTGTTGGAGAAATGTTCGCCCTACGGCGCGCTTTTTCTGGATGAAATCGGCGACTTGAGCGAGGAGATCCAGGTAAAATTGCTGCGGGTGTTGCAATCGCGTGAATTTTATCCCCTGGGCAGCCGCAAACCGGCCCGCTTTCAAGGCCGCATCTTATCCGCGACCAACCGCGACATTGCCGCCCTGATCCAGGAAGGCCGCATGCGGGAAGATTTTCTTTACCGGCTGGGAGCCGTCGTGATCCGCGTTCCCACCCTTTCCCAGCGCCTGCGGGAATGCCCGGACGAAGGGGCGGAGCTGCTGCGCGCCATTCTCCTGCGCGTGCTGGGCCAAGTCGACGAGACCGTGTACCGCGAACTTGAAGAGCGCATCCGGCCCTGGATCAAGGCCGGCTATCCCTGGCCGGGCAATGTGCGGGAATTCGAGCAGTGCGTCCGCAGCATGCTGGTGGGATCCCGCTACAATCCCCTCGTGTCACCCGCCGGCGCTGGAGACGCCTTGCATCAACTGTTTCTGCGGATGGAGCAGTCCCAGGCCCCGATTGAAGAAATCCTCGCGCTTTACTCCCATCATGTATTGAATTCGTGCGGTAACTACCAGGCGGCGGCGGAGCGCCTGGGTGTGGATTGGCGGACGGTCAAGAAATACGTGCACCAGTATGAGAAACTCGCCCATCCCGGGTGATGCCCGCCCCGCAATGGAGGATGAAGGAAATCCCGATGATTTCATACAAGCCTTCAGCCTCTTCCTCGCGCCAATTGTCTTTTCCGGCCGTTTCTCTATAATTGGCTCGAAGATCCCCCGGCTGGATTCCGGCCGATCATTATCTTTCTTCGGAGAAATCAGTTTACCATGTCTACAACGATGTTACAGGACATTATCGTTATTCTGGTTTTTGCTTTGCTCTTCGGCGGGATAGCCTTCACCGGCACTCAGAAAGCCAAGAATACAAATCAATCCATCGATTCCGATAAATACAAGAAATAATCCACAGCAATTGTTTCAGGAATCGATTCCGGCCCCGGGTTGAAACCGAAACGCCCGCCGAAAAGATTCAGAAAAGATTCAGAGTTGAATGGCGGCCCCGGGTAGAAATCCTGGGCTGCTGTAAAAGCGTCCCCTGAAGGGGATTCAAATAGCAGAATGGCATAGGTTCATGAGTTTTTTGGTGAGATGTTGGTAATGCGAAAGGGTGTTCTTTCGGCCCGGTCCCCTTCCGGAGGGAGAGGAAGGGGAGAAATGCCAAGGTTGCCGTTGATGAATGATTCCTTGATTGCCACTGTTTCCCCATTTTCAAGAAAAGGATGAATACCTCCCTTACCAGGCTTCCCTCACCCTAACCCTCTCCCAGAGGGAAAGGAATCGTTTGGCGGCCGCTGCTAGGCTCATCATACGAATAATACACTAAGAAATGTCGGCTTTGGGGTAAACATTCCTCTTTGATTTGAACCTATTCTCCATCGTTCTTCACATCCCCTTCCGCAATCGGTTTACCAATTGATGCACGGCGCGGATGGGTTCCGGCTGGCGGTAGCGGACGGCGAGGGTGAGGATCAGTTGCGTGGCGTGGTGAAAATCCACGCGATGGCCGGGACTGATGAAGAGCGGTTTGACCCCGTCGCGCGTACGGAGCACTTCCCCAACTTTTTCGCCGTCCAGCAGCAAATCGCTGACGCTGCCCCGTTTCTCATCCGGCTCCACATATTCGCCCACCAGGCGGCTTTTGGCGCAACCGATGGTCACCAGGCCGGTCATCACGCCAATGTAACTCGCCAGGCCGGCGCGGCGGGGGTGACAGATCCCTTGGCCGTCGCAGATCAGCACGTCCGGGGTCAGAGTCATATTTTGGAAGCACGATTCCACCAACGGCCATTCGCGGAAAGCCAGGTAACCGGGGATATAGGGAAACTCGAGTTCCTGTTTCACCGAGGCGGATTCCAGCAATTCCCCTTCGGGGAACGAGAGAACCACCACCGCCGCGTAGCCGGTTTTGGAGAAGCGGTTGCAGGAGACATCCGCCGCCGCCACGGTCCGCAAACGGTTCAAGGGCGGCAGGGCGTTGCGCAGGTCCACCCGCTGGGCAATGGCTTCCTGTTGCGATCGTAAGGCCGCCAGGTCGTAAACCATCTCCGGATTCCTTCCCGGGTGTTGTTGATTGGTTCTGAAGAAGATAATCTTAAGGATATCCGGTTTAAGGAAAAGACCCCACCCGTTTCACCGGCGGAGTGGGGTACGTGTGTTTGCCATGAACAAAAGTGAAATCCATCCAGCCCAGGCGCTGTTGATTTCCGCCCGGAAGTCGTTTTCGGAGCAGGAAGACTTCCAGCGGCTTTGTAAGATGCTTCAGCCCAAAGGCTCGCAGGCGTATTGCGGGCAGTCGATCGGCTCGTCCCATGCCCTGCTGATCACCGAACTTGCCCGGCATTTTCGTAAACCGCTGGTGGCCGTGGTGCCCGATCAAAGCAGCGCGTATCTGCTGCTGGACGACCTGGAATTTTTTTTCACCACGATGAAGAATCCCCCGCCGGTCTTCGTTTTTCCCCACCTGGAGATCCTGCCCTACGAGCCCCAGGCGCCGGAACTCACCATCCGCATGGAGCGTCTGGCGCCGCTGCAATACATGATCGAGTCGGCCCGCGCGCCGGAAGGGCAAACACCCCCTCCACCAATCGTTATCGCGCCCATCTTCGCGGCATTGAAGCGCATGCCGCCGCTGCGGGTGTACGAACAGCAGGCCCTGCGGTGCGTGAAAGGCGGCACGTTGTCCCGGGACCGGATCCGCGAATGGCTGGTGGCGCAAGGGTACGAGTTCCGGGACCTGGTCGCCCAGCGGGGGGATTTTTCCGTACGCGGGGACATCGTGGACATTTACTCGTATTCCTATCCGGAGCCGGTGCGGATCGAATTCTGGGGCGATGAGGTGGATTCGATCCGGCTGTTTCATGTCTCCGACCAACGGTCAGTCAAGACGATCGAGGACGTGGTGATTTATCCCGGCCAGGAAGACAACCTGGTCCTGGAAGCCTTGACCTCCGGATTGGCGCTGGAACCGCTGCCGCTGCTGTTCGGCGAGGACACCCTGGTGGTAACGGTGAACAGCGACGAGGTGGAGAAACAAGGGCAGGAATTCTATTCCCTGGTGGAGAAACGGTACAAGGAAGCCACCAGTCTCTCCAAGGAGGATCACGAAGTCCATTTAGGGGAGGAAGAATATCACAAGCGGCAGGACGTGGTGCTGGAGCCGCCCGAAGTGCTGTATCTCACCCTTAGCGAATGGGGGGCAAGCCTGAAACCGTTGCGCCAGGCGCGGTTGACCGAGTTCACGCTCGAGCCGGGCGAGGGGCATCTCAACCTCGGCTTCGCGTCCACGGACATTTACGGCGAGGAGCAGAAGGAGCGCCTCGGCCATTTGCTGGAGGCGGCCCAGGCGGGGCGGCGGATACTCATCGTCTGCGACAACACCGGCCAACAAAACCGCATGGAGGAGATTCTCGCCGCGCACCGGAAGGAGAAAGGGATCCAGACGGATTCGCAAAATCTCCTCACCCTGACCGGCGGCCTGCACCGCGGTTTTGTCTTGCTGGTTAGCAATCTCCTGATCTGCACCGACCGCGAAATCTTCGGCCGTTACCGCCGTTTCAGCACGCCCGTGCGGGACGGCATCGCGCTGCCGGTCACCGACCTGGTTGACCTGCAGCCGGGGGATTACGTGGTCCACATCGACCATGGCATCGGCCGGTTTGTCCGCATGACCCGGATGACGCACGACGGGCACGAAAGCGAGTTTCTGCACATCGAATACGCCGAAGGGGGAATGTTGTACGTCCCCATCGAGCAGATCGACCGGGTCGGGCGGTACATCGGCGGGGACAACGCGCAGCCCGCGCTCGCGAAGCTCGGGACCAAAAATTGGGAGCGGACCAAGGCGCGGGCGCGGCAGGCCATCGAGGACATGGCCGAGGAGCTCCTGGAACTCTACGCGACCCGGGCTTCGCGGAAGGGGCACGCGTTCAGCCCCGATACGCCCTGGCAGCACGAATTCGAGGCCTCGTTTCTGTACGAGGAGACCGCGGACCAGTGGCGGGCCATCGAGGAAGTCAAGCGCGATATGGAGCACCCGGAGCCAATGGACCGGCTGATCTGCGGCGATGTGGGCTTCGGCAAAACGGAAGTGGCCATCCGCGCGGCCTTCAAGGCGGTGATGGACGGCAAGCAGGTGGCGGTGTTGGTACCGACCACGATTCTCTGCCAGCAGCACTACAATACCTTCTGCGACCGGTTGGCCGATTACCCGGTGCGGGTGGAGATGCTCTCCCGCTTCCGGACCCCGGCGGATCAAAAGCAGGTGATTGAGGATTTGGCCAGGGGGGAGATCGACATTATCATCGGGACGCACCGGTTGTTGTCCCAGGATGTGCGGCTGAACGATCTGGGCTTGGTGATCATTGATGAAGAACAGCGCTTCGGCGTAAAGCACAAGGAGCGCCTCCGCCAGTTGCGGAAATTAGTCGATACGCTAACGTTGACCGCGACGCCCATCCCCCGGACGCTGTACATGTCGCTTTCCGGCATCCGGAACATGAGCCTGGTCAGCACGCCGCCCAAGAACCGCCTGCCCATCGAGACGTACATCATGGAGTGGTCCAAGGAGGTGATCGAAAACGCCATCCTGCGCGAGCTTTCCCGCGATGGCCAGGTGTATTTCGTCCACAACCGGGTGGAATCGATTTACAAGCTCGCTCATTATGTCCAAGAGTTGGTTCCGCAGGCGCGGGTCTGCGTGGGTCACGGGCAAATGTCGGAACGGGATCTGGAAGAGGTGATGTTGCGCTTCATCCGGCATGATTATGACATTCTGGTGGCGACGACGATCATCGAAAACGGGATCGACATTCCCAACGTGAACACGATCATCATCAACAACGCCGGGCATTTCGGATTGTCTCAACTCTATCAGCTCCGGGGCCGGGTGGGCCGCGACCGGCACCGGGCGTATTGTTATCTGATTGTGCCGAGTAAGAAGGCGTTGTCCGCCGTGGCGCGCCGCCGCCTTTTGGCCTTGCAGCAGCATAACCAATTGGGGGCCGGATTCCACCTGGCGATGCGCGACATGGAAATCCGGGGCATCGGCAATATCCTGGGCCGGCAGCAGCACGGGCACATCGCGGCGATCGGTTTCGACCTGTACAGCAAACTCCTGCGCGACACCGTGAGCCATTTAAAGGGGAATAAGCTCAATTTGCTGGATTGGGACACGGCGCTGGAAATGGCCAACAAGGGGAACATCCCGCCTACGTACGTGGAAAGCAGCAAGCAACGGATGTCGTTGCATCAGCGGATCGGGAAGATCAAGACCAACGAGGAGATCGATTCCTTCGAAGCCGAGCTGAAGGATATCTACGGCACGCCGCCCCCGCCGGTGCAGGACCTGCTCGCGGCGTTGCGGATCCGGGTGCGGGCGCACCAGGCGGGATTCGATCTGGTGCAGGTCAAAGCCAATTCGGGTCTTTTACGGTATCACAGTACGCAATCGGAACGCTTCAATCCCCTGCGCGTGCTGGAACTGGACGGCTGGAACGGTTTAAAGTTCCTGGTGACCACCCAGGGGGAGAATGTCCAGATCGAGTTTCAAGACATGCTCAAAAAAGGGATCATGGCTGAGCGGATCATCCCCCTGATCGACGCGCTCGAGCAGGAAGAGGCGCCCCGCTTCGAGAAACCGGCCTTGTCTTCCTCGGTGCCGCTGGAAAAAACACATAAAAAAGGAAAAACAATCCGCCGCATTTTCCGATGAATAAGTAATGAGGAAGCCCAGGAAAACACTAGGGCACATTTCCCTCTGCCCCCGGCATGCCGACCCCTCCCCGGATAGTTTTTTTCAAGGATAAGAACGTGTCTCAAATGTACACAAACCCTGCTTTTTCAATGCGGTCCACCGCTTCGCGCAGGCGGTCTTCCTCGACAGTCAGGGCGATGCGGATGTAGCCCTCGCCATACTCGCCGAAACCGCGGCCCGGCGTGAAGAGCACGCCGGATTTTTTCAGCACCGCGGCGGCGAACTCCCCGGATGAGATCCCCTTCTGCGGCACCCGCGTCCAAACGAAAAACGAAGCGGGATTTTTACGGACGTTCCAGCCCAGACGGTTCAGGCCCTCGATCAGCACATCCCGGCGGCGGTTGTACACCCGGCACATTTCGCGGGTGAAATCCATGGAGCCGGTGAGAGCGGCAATGGCGGCGTACTGGATCGGTTGGAATACGCCCATATCCACGTTGGAACGCATTTTGCCCAAACAGGCCAGAACCTCCGCGTTCCCCACGGCGTGCGCGCAGCGCCACCCGCTCATGTTGAAGACCTTGGAAACCGAGTGAAACTCTATGCCTACCTCCTTGGCTCCAGGAGTCTCGAGGAAGGATGGTTGGCGGTTGCCATCGAACACGGCTTCCGAATAGGGAGCATCGTGAGAGACGATGATGTTATATTGTTCCGCGAACTCCACCACTTTTTGGAAAAAAGACAGCGGCCCGAGGGCGGCGGTGGGATTGCCCGGGAAATTGAGCAGCATCAACTTGGCCCGGTGGCGGACCGGTTCGGGGATGGCATCGAGATCGGGGAGAAAATCATTTTCTTCGAGCAGGGGCATGAAATGCACCTCCGCGCCGGCCATGAGGATTCCCGGCAGATACGCCGTATAGCAGGGATTGGGGACCAGAACCACATCCCCCGGATTGCACAGCGCCATGGGCAGATCGGCCACGCCCCGCTTGCTGCCGATGCAGGCCAGGACTTCCTTCTCCGGATCCAGATCCACGTTGAAATTAGTCTTGTACCAATGCGCCACGGCCCGGCGGTACTCGGGCAGTCCCTTGTATGAGGGGTAGTGATGATTTTTGTCGTTATCCACGGCCTGTTTGAGGGCTTCGACGATATACCCCGGCGTGGGGCGGTCGGGATCCCCTACGCCCAGGTCGATCACGTCAACACCCTTGGCCACTTCCGCCGCTTTTTGCGCGTCAAGATCGTCAAACAAATAGACAGGCAGTTTGGACAACCGGTCAGCACCCTGGATGTTCATCAGATAGACTCCATCGCATCAAATTGAAATGAGTTCAACCGAGTTGAAATAAAGTTGAAATAAAAATGGAATCCCTCACCCTGACCCTCTCCCTGAGGGAGAAGGGACTTTCCGAGGGAGTGAGGACTTTCTAATCCGCTGCCCGGGATGAGACTACAACCGTGGCTCTGCTCATACATCGTTGCACTGCTCATGCCGCGACTTTCGATAGATCCAATCAATCCGCGTGACGGTCTTCGGGTTTGTAGGGATACTTGATGAAAACGGCCATGAGGTCTTCGTTCGTATCATTAATTAAATCATGGGATTCGTGCGCTTCGACGCGGTAGGCATCCCCCGGTTGGACCCGGTGTTCGATCCCGTTGATGACGAATTTCGGGGTCCCGGAGAGAAAGAAGAACGTCTCTTCCACCTCATGATGAACATGCCGGCCGTAATCCTTGGAGGATTGGCCGGGTTTCATCTTCAGGACGCCCCATTCGATGTGGGGTCCCTGCATGACGTAGCGGACGCCCGCGTCACCCCACGACCAGGGGATCTCGTTCGCGTTCACTTTTTGCATAAGGAGCCTCGCTTTCTATTATTGGACTATTTGATTGCGCAGCAGGTCATCGAGCGTTTCACGGCGGCGGATCAGGCGGCCGTGATGACCTTCCACGAGGACCTCGGCCGGCCGCGGCTGGCCGTTGTAGTTCGAGGCCATGGAATACCCATAAGCCCCGGCTGAGCAAATGGCCAGCAGATCGCCCGGCCGGCAAGGCGGCAGAGAGCGGTTTTTGCCGAACACATCACTGCTTTCACAGATCGGCCCTACGACGTCTACGGTTTGGGGTGCTCCATCGCGCGCGGCCACCGGAACGATGTGGTGATATGCCCCGTAGATCGCGGGGCGGGCGAGAGAATTCATCCCGGCATCCACGACTACAAAAACTTTGTCGTCATTCTTTTTAACATATATGACTTTAGTCAATAGAATTCCGGCATTTCCGACAATCGAACGTCCGGGTTCGAGGATTAAGGTTACGCCGGAATCCTTGATACGTTGCTTTAACTTTTGGGAATATTCGGAGGGAGTTTCGGGAATTTGCTTTTCGTATTGGATACCCAAACCTCCACCTAAATCGAGATAAGGAATCGCAAGCCCTTTGTTTCGAAGATATTGCCGGAATCCGAGCAGGAGATCCAGGGCTTGCAGCAGGGGGGCCGTGTCCATTAGGGACGATCCGATATGCGCGGCGATTCCGCGAATCTCAAGCGAAGGGATGTCCGCCGCTCTTTTGTATAATGTCCGGGCCTGTTCCCAGGGTACGCCGAACTTGTGCTGTTTGAGGCCAGTGCTGATTTTGGGATGCGTTTTGGGATCTACATTGGGGTTGACTCGAATGGCGATGGGCGCGCGCCGACCCCGCTCCGCAGCCAGGCGGGCCACAGTCTCCAGTTCCGGTTCGGACTCGATATTGAACATCAAGATGCCGGCGTGAAGGGCCATGGCGATCTCGTCTTCGGTTTTCCCCACGCCGGAAAAGATCATACGTTCCGGAGGGATGCCCGCTTTTTGGGCCGCGAAGAGTTCGCCGGCGGAGGTTAAATCCGCGCCGGCGCCTGCCTGACCCAAGTGTCGCAGTATCGCCACGTTGCCGTTGGCTTTGACCGCGAATGCCACCAGATGGGGGATGCCATCCAATCCCGTCTGGTAATCCCGCAATGCGGTGAGGATCGCCTGCAGCGAATAGACGTAGGTGGGTGTGCCCCACGTGGCCGCGATGTCGTGGAGATCGGCATTTTCGGCATATAGCCGCCCGTCCCGGTAGGTAAAAAACCGGGAACGGGTGTCATGATCCTGACGCATGGATATCAACCTTCCTCGATCAGTTCACCGGCAGGTTCTTCTTCACCGCGGAGGATTCGCTGGACCCGTTTCAGCCGAACCTTGTTTTTTTGCGCGTTCATCATGTTGGCGGCCTTGGCCAAGGTGGAACCATCCCGCAAGTTGCAGTGGAAAATTGTATCGTCTTCGAGGGATAAGCCAAGTTTGATCTTGAAGTTCAGGTAATGATTGAGGATTTTACAGCGTTCCAGGGAGATGTAGGAGCGTTCCATGTTGCCGCTGATCCCGTCGACGGCGAAGCACGATTTGATGTAGCGGCTCAAGGCGTTATGGCCCTTGGTGTATTCGTAGAGTTGGAGAGAGAACGAAGCGGGCAAAACAGTGATGAACTGGCCGAGCTTTTCCCGGCACCAGATCATTTTTTCCAAGGCGGAGTCCGGTTCCCAATTGTCCACAAAATAGGTCACAATTTTGTCGCTGACCAAGAGGGCGTAGGGGGTACTCACGTTGGGATCCAGTTTCAAATTCACGACCCGGAACCGTTCGAAATAGAGTTTGAGTTCCTGGATCAGGTCGAACAGGATGCACATCCCTTCGCGGACGGTCCACATGAGCATGCGGTAGCGTTCGATGCCCATATCGAACCAGTGGTCGCACATGGTATACACGGTATCCATGTATTGATCCCAGCGGGACGTGGCGTCCTTGCGGAGGATCATTTTAACGAGATCGACCAGGCGGCGCAGGCGCTTCAGTTTCCACAAAGCCTCGCGGGTGTTGACCTGACGGTCGACTTCCCAGATGAAAAAATCCCGCAGGAAGCCGCCGCAGAGGAGGTCCAACACCATGGAGATGTTGAAGAACCGCACTTCCCCGGCGGTGGGATATTGAATGTTCAATTTTTTCCCCATGACCCACTGGGGCTGGAGGAGGCAGTCGAATTTGGGAAAATTTTCCAGGAGTTTTTGATCGATGGAGAGCAGATCCTCGTCCACGATGTTGCGGGTGCCGATGGTGCGCAACACCTGGTCGAATTTGAGGTTGTATTCATCGCAGGTTTCCGCGTCATAGACCACAATCAGTTTGATTTGAGAAATGGAGTGGCCGAAGAGAATTTCATCCATGTAAACGGAGTGGAGGCCGGCCAAGCGCTGCGCCTCGCGGGTCATGTCCGCCATGAGGTGCTTGTAGCCTTCCTCACTCACATACACCGGCTCATTGAAGAAGGAATAACATTCCTTCCCATGCTTGGATACGATCTCAGCGCAAACGTTTTGGTCCATGGAATCGGCAGCAAAGCAGATTTTAATAACGACAATTTGTTATACAGGATTCACGGTCCGCAGGCAAGATGGTCAAACCGCCTCCCGGGGATTTCGGGAGCGGGGCGGCCCTCTCAAGCGAAAAATTTGATTGACCGGCCTTGCGTCAATCTTCCCGTTTGCGCAATACCCATTACACTTGATCTTATACCGACCGACAAAGGAGAAGCGACATCATGCCACTCGTACCCATGAGAGTCCTACTGGATCACGCCGCCGAGCACGACTATGGCATCGCGGCTTTCAACGTCAACAATATGGAACAAATCCAGGCCATTATGGCCGCGGCGGTGGAAACCAATTCCCCCGTGATCATCCAGGCCAGCCGGGGCGCGCGCAAATATTCCAACGACAATTATCTCCGCCACCTGATGCTGGCCGCGGCGGAACTGCATCCCAACATTCCGATCGCCATGCACCAGGATCACGGCAACAGCCCCGCGACCTGCATTTCCGCCATCGAGCAAAATTTCACCAGCGTGATGATGGATGGGTCGCTCATGGAGGACGGGAAAACCCCCTCCACGTATGAATACAACGTGAAAGTCACCCGCGAGGTCGTGGAATACGCCCATGCCCGGGGGGTGAGCGTCGAAGGCGAATTGGGATGCCTGGGCAGCCTGGAGACCGGCAAGGGCGACAAGGAAGACGGGCATGGATTTGAAGGAACGTTGGACCGGGATAAATTGCTTACCGATCCCGATCAAGCCGTGGATTTCGTGGCCCAAACGGGGGTAGACGCGCTGGCGGTGGCCATTGGCACCAGCCACGGCGCGTATAAATTCACCAAAAAGCCTACCGGCGACGTGTTGGCCATGGACCGGATCGAGGCCATTCACCGGAAATTGCCCAACACCCACCTGGTGATGCACGGTTCGTCCTCGGTCCCCGGGGAATTGGTGGATTTGATCAACCAGTACGGCGGCGGGATCAAGAAGGCCTATGGCGTGCCGGTGGAAGAGATTCAACGCGGGATCAAGCATGGCGTGCGCAAGATCAACGTGGACACGGACAACCGGTTGGCGATGACTGGCGCGATCCGCAAGGTCTTCGCGGAGAATCCGGCGGAATTCGATCCCCGCGGTTACCTGGGACCCGCCCGTGAGGCGATGAAGAAGGTGTGCGTGGACCGGATGATCGCCTTCGGACAGGCGGGCAACGCCGATAAAATCAAGATCGTCACCTTGGTGGACATGGCCGCCCGCTACCAGAGCGGCCAGTAAACCATCCGAAATTTGATCCGAGCCCAACGGACCGCCGGGGGGAAAATCTCTCCGGCGGTTTTAATTGTTGGCGCGGTTTTTCTCCCAATGGGCTCCTCCCTTGGTGGATCACGGCGATTCGGATTCCAGCGAAGGGAATCCATTCACGCATTCCGCTTTTTCCCAGAAGGCGGGAGAAGGGAGGAACGGGAAAACCTATTACCCATCAGGAGGGATTGGTCTACAATAGAGAAACACCTGTTCAGCATGAGGTACGCATCATGAAACGGATGGCCTGTTCTCTCCTCGGTTTGGCGTTCTTTTTCCAATTGGCCGCGGTACCGGCGGATATGGAAACACAAAAACGCGTCCACAAATCCAAACTGGCCGGGACGTGGTACAACGGCAACGCGGCGGCGTTGATCCAGCAAATCCAAGGATTTTTCCAGACCGCGCCAGAATCGCCTCCGGGAGCCAACCGGGCGCGCGCCCTGATTGTGCCTCACGCGGGTTACGCTTGGTCGGGAGACACCGCCGCTTGGGCGTACAAGGCCGTGCAGGGGCAGAAGGTCAAGCGGGTAATCCTCATGGGACCCTCACACCATGTGGCCATTCAGGGCGGCTCGATCCCCCGGATCGACGCGTACGAAACGCCGTTGGGCGTGGTGCCGCTGGACACCGCGGCCTGTCAAAAGTTATTGGAAAATCGTTTTATACAAACCGTGCCCGCGGCGCATGACGAAGAGCACAGTGTCGAAATCCAGCTGCCCTTTTTGCAGTCGGTCTTCCAGGATTTCACCCTGGTTCCCCTCGTGATCGGCGAGATATCCCCGGAGAGTTGCGTGGCGATCGCCGAGGCGCTCAAACCTTGGCTGGACGCGGAAACTTTGTTGGTGATGAGTTCGGATTTTACCCATCAGGGGCGGCGGTTCGGATACGTTCCGTTCAAGGAAAAGGTGAAAGAGAACGTCCAGCGCCTGGATTTCGCGGCGGTCAATCACATTCTGCAGTTCGATGTCCGGGGGTTATGGGGATTTTTGGACAAAACCCGCGCCACCATCTGCGGCCGCAATCCGATTTTGATCGGGCTGATGGCGTTGCCCTTGCAGACCCAGGTGGAATTTCTGCGCTACACCACTTCGGGTGACAAGACCGGCGATTCCAGCGAAACCGTCAGTTATTGTTCCCTGCTCTTCCGGGAGCAGCCGGAATATTTGAATGAAGAAGAAGCCGGGCGGTTGTTGGCCATCGCCCGCACCACCTTGGAAAATAGCCTAAAAGAAAAGAAGGCCGTGGTGTTTGTGCCCCCCGAGGATCAGATCACGGAACGGATGAAGGCGAAGAAGGGAATATTCGTTACCCTGAAGAAACAGGGGGAGCTGCGCGGATGCATCGGGAACATCGAAAGCGGCCGGCCCTTGTATGAGGCGGCCGCCCAGACCGTGTTGTTGTCGGCGCTGCGGGACCGGCGCTTCGAACCGGTGCACGAATCCGAGTTGAAAGACATCGAGATAGAAATATCGATCCTTTCGCCCTTGCGGCCGGCCGCGTCCTGGAAAGAGATCATGCTGGGGCGGGATGGCATCGTGATCTCGAAAGCCGGGCGGCAAGCCCTCTTCTTGCCGCAAGTGGCGCTGGAACAGGGATGGAACATCGAAGAAACGCTGAGCCAACTTTGCCTGAAGGCCGGTCTGGATAAGCAGGATTGGCAATCGGATTGCGCGTTTCAGACCTTCACGGCGCAGGTATTCGGCGAAACGTACCGCGATTTAACAGTCCAATGATCCAGAAACCGAATGAATCCCGGCGGCGTTTTTTGCATACCCTCGGCGGGGCAGTGATCCCGTTCCCGGCTTTGTGGATCGCGAAACGCTCCGATGGCGCTACGGGTTCTCCCGTGGGGATGGGAAAAAGCCGGGTGGTGGCGGCCCGCAAGGAAGGTCTCCTGCAACCCTCCACTGGAATCGATCTGGATGGCTTGGGAAAATTGCTGGATGAGGCCATGCGGGCCTTGTCGGACAAGAAGGATCCCATCGACGCCTGGCGCGCGCTGTTTTCACCCGGCGATCACGTGGCCATCAAGGTCAACGCCTTGGGGGGGCGGATGCTGTCGCCCCACCCCGAGTTGGCCTATCTCATCGCGGACCGGCTGGCCCGGGCGGGGGTTTCACCCACCCGCATCGCGATTTGGGACCGGAGCGAGCGCGAGCTGGTCAAGGCGGGATACGAACCAGCCCGGTTCAAGGACAAGGCCGTGCTCACCGCTACCGATTCCCGGGGCATCGGCTACGAGGCGGAGCCGGAAATCAGCGGAAGCATCGGATCCTGCTTTTCCCGCATTGTTTCCCACGGATGCACGGCGTTGATCAATTTGGGCGTATTGAAGGATCACGACTTGTCGGGCGTTTCGGTGGCGATGAAAAACCTGTTCGGAGTGATCCACAATCCCAATAAATATCATTTCGATGTGCATAAGGATCCCTATCTGCCGGATCTCTGCCTGCATCCCTACATCAAAAACAAACTGCGCCTGAACATCTGCGACGGAATCCGTGCCCAGTACGACGGCGGCCCTTCGTACAGCCCCAAGGGAGCGTGGGAATACGGGGGGCTGTTGATTTCCACGGATCCGGTGGCCTTGGACAGCGTGGGAGCGCGGATCATCGATCAAAAGCGGATCGAACAGAAGTTGCCTTCTCTTCGCGACAAAGGGCGCGAGCCGGTATACCTCCAACTCGCCGAGGCCAAAAAAGCCGGGATCGCTGACCCCGCCCGGATCGAAATCCAAGAAGTGAGTGGATAAGAGGTGTTTGATGAGCGATTCTCTGACCCGACGGCAATTTATCGCTTCGGCCGGTTGCGCGGGGTGCGCGTTGGCCTGGAGCGGCGCGATGGCGTTACCCGGTTATGCGGCGGCCACGGAGGAGAGACTTCCACTGACAAAGGAGTTATCCACGCAGGAAGCCCTTCATTACGAGAAGATCGAAGACTTGAAAGTCGTGTGCAAACTCTGCCCCAAGGAATGCCAGGTGGCGGATGCCGAGCGGGGGTATTGCGGCGTGCGGGAAAATCAAAAAGGAACCTACCGCACCCTGGTCTACGGGCGGCCCTGCACGTTGCACATCGATCCCATCGAGAAAAAGCCGTTATTCCATTACCGCCCGGGGACCGCGGCGTTTTCGATCGCCACGGCCGGCTGCAACATGGAGTGCAGTTTCTGCCAGAACTGGGATATCTCGCAATTCCGGCCCGAGCAGATCCAGATGTTCGACCTTCCCCCGGCGCGGACGGCGCAATTGGCGGCGGATACGAAATCCCCCACGATCGCCTACACGTACTCGGAGCCGGTGATCTTCTATGAATACATGCTGGACACGGCCCAGGCCGCCCGGAAATTGGGCGTGGGCAGCGTCATGATTTCCAATGGTTACATCCAAGAAAAACCGCTGCGGCAGTTATTGAAACACCTGACGGGCGTGAAGATCGATTTCAAGGCCTTTACGGAAACGTTCTACAAGGATTCCTGCAAGGGCGAACTCCAGCCGGTCCTGCGGGCGTTGGAGGTCATCCGGGAAGAAAACGTGTGGCTGGAAATCGTGGTGCTGATCATCCCCACCCTCAATGACAGTGACCCGGAGAACCAGGCCATGGCAAAATGGATCCGGGAACACCTGGGTCCGGACGTTCCCGTGCATCTGACCCGCTTTTCACCCAATTACAAGTTGAAAAACATTCCCGCCACGCCAGTCAAGACCCTGGAGCGGTTGACCAAGATCATGCGCGGGGAGGGATTGCATTACGTGTACATCGGCAACGTGCCCGGGCATCCCGCCGAGAATACCTTGTGCCACCATTGCGGGGAGCTGGTCATCCGGCGGCTGGGTTTCCGGTCTACGTTGGAAGGCCTGGAAAACGGGTGTTGCGCAAAATGCAAGACGCCCATTCCGGGAGTATGGGAGGATCCGTTGAAGGCCTGATTGAGTGGAGGAAAGCCCGGGAGGGAGCCAGAAGGGTGTTTTCCGGCTGCGCAGGAAAACTCCCTGGAACCTGAAAACCGGATCAGCGATAAATGAAATACTTCTGGCGGATGTTCTCGAAATAGGCGCAATCCGGTTGGGCTGTATCCAGAATCGTTCCGCAATCCGCGCCTTCCTCGAGCAGCGCGCGGAGGTTTTCGTTGCCCCACAGCCGGTCCATGGAGGCATGGACCTGAAACTGCTTGGGTTCAAGATCCCGCGCGGCGCACAGCAACGCCACGGCCAGACCGACCGGCCGCAAGGCGTCCCGGCCGGTCACCCGCAACCGCAATCCCTGGCACGTTTGGCCGGTAAACTTGGGATTTTCCGCTTTACCGGGGATTTTCCCCGGAGTGAAAGAAACCACGTCGGCCTCAATCCCGGCGCGCCACCGGTCCGGCACGGCCGCCCACCATTTTTTCGCGTCCAGGAACGGCGCGCCGACGGTCAAAAAGGGGGCGCTGGTTCCCCGCCCTTCCGACAGGTTGGTTCCTTCTAACAGACATAGTCCCGGATACACGATCGCCGTCTCCAACGTGGGCATATTCGGCGAAGGGGCAATCCAGGGGATTCCCGTCTCGTCATACCACATCGAACGCCGGTAGCCCTCCATGGGAACAACCGTCAGGTGGGCGCCTAGAGAGAACCCGGCGCAGGTTTCCTCGTTCATCATGCGCGCCGTCTCTCCGGCGGTGAGTCCATAGCGGATGGTCAAAGGAAGCGCGCCCACAAAACTGCTGTACACGGGATTGGTCACCGGCCCCTCCACCAGGGTGGCGTTGATGGGATTCGGCCGGTCGAGGACGATCACGGGGATTCCCTCGCGTTTTGCCGCACTTAATGCCAGAAAGAGGGTGGAGATGTAGGTATAGAACCGCGCGCCCACATCCTGGATGTCATACACCAACACATCGGTATCTTTCAACATGCGGCGCGTGGGCGTTTTGAACTTCCCATACAAACTGAATACGGGTACGTCCTTCCAAGCCGATGGCGCAATCGAAGCCCCGGCTTCTTCGGTTCCTTGGAGGCCATGCTCCGGAGCGAAAAGGGCGGAAATCTGGGCGTGCTCCGCGATCCGTTCCACCGTGGAGCGTCCGTGGCGGTCCACCGACGTGGGGTTGGCGATGATAGCCACCCGTTTCCCCGCGATGAGTTCCGGCTGCCGGGTGGTCAATATTTCCAAGCCGGGAATGACGCCGTCTTCTCCGTAGGCCAGGCCGCCCAGGAACACTAGACTGAGGATTCCCAACCGCCATCCGGCCGGATACCATCTCGTAATCCATTGATATTGAATCATTTTCCTCATCCTGGGGGCGCCTCGTTCCCGATGGGATTCTCCACTCGAAATCCCGCCCCGGGGGTGTAATTTCCAGGGAAATATGCGAAAATCGCGCGTCCTGGTGGATTGAGGCATTGTATATCATCGAGAAAAAGCGAGGGAAGCCGAATGAATCTCACAATCGGTTTTGTGGATTTGCTGATCATTGTGGCCTATTTCTATCTCGTTTTATGTATCGGTTTTTATTTTGCCCGCAAGGGCAAAACCAGCACGGGGTATTTTCTCGCCGGCCGCAGCGTGGAATGGTGGGCGGTCGGAGCCTCCCTTTTCGCCTCCAACATTTCCAGTGAGCATTTCATCGGGCTGGCCGGCACCGGGGCGGCTTCGGGTCTGGCGGTGGGGCATTTTGAGTTGCTGGCGGTGTTTTGTTGCTTGACTTTGGGCTGGGTGTTCGTACCGTTCTACCTGCGGTCCGGTGTGTTCACCATGCCTGAGTTTTTGGAGCGGCGCTACGGCGCGGCCAGCCGCTGGTACCTGACCACGGTTTCGGTCATTGCCTATGTATTGACCAAGATCTCCGTCACTCTCTTCGCGGGCAGCCTGCTGCTCAATCAAGTCCTGGATTGGGATATCATCACCTCGTGCCTCTTTCTGGTGATCGCCACGGGACTCTACACCATCGCCGGGGGATTGGGAGCGGTGATCTACACCGAAGTAATGCAAACGATCGTGCTGGTCGGCGGCGCGACGATCTTGACCGGCATGGGCCTTTATCAGCTGGGCGGGTGGAACGAACTGGCCGCGCGGCTCGATCCCGGCCATTTCAATATGTTCAAGGCCATCGACCATCCCGATTTCCCCTGGACCGGCATTATCTTCGGCGCGCCCATCCTGGGCATTTGGTACTGGTGCACGGACCAATTCATCGTCCAACGGACCCTCGGCGCCAAGAACATCAACCATGCCCGGAGCGGCGCCATTTTCGCCGGGTACCTCAAACTGTTGCCGTTGTTCATCATGGTGCTGCCCGGCATGATCGCCGCCGCCCTCTACGCGGATATCAACGGGGACAAGGCGTATCCCGCCCTGGTCACGCGGGTGCTGCCCTCGGGATTGAAAGGCATCGTGATCGCCGGTTTGCTGGCGGCCATCATGTCCTCGCTTGCGTCGTGCTTCAACTCCTGCTCGACCCTCATCACCATGGACGTGTACAAGAAAATCCGCCGCCGCGCCTCCGAGCGCGAACTGGTTTTCTTCGGCCGCTTCTTCACGCTGGTGATCGTGCTGCTGGGCATTTACTGGATCAAATTCATCCCCCTGTTGTCGGGGGAACTGTATATCTATCTGCAAAGCGTCCAGGCGTACATCAGTCCGCCCATCGCCGCCTGTTTTCTCTTCGGCGTGTTCTTTGCCCGCCTGAACGGCAAAGGGGCATTTTGCTCGTTGATCTTGGGCTTTATCTTGGGCGCCTTGCGGTTGATTCTGGAACTGCTTTACAAAATGGAAGTCAAAGCCGGCGTGGAGAACATCCAACTGCCCGAGTCTCTCGTCCAGTTCATGAGGCAATTCAGCCTGGCCAACCTGGGCGCCAAACTGAACCTGACCGCCAACCTGCCCACGTACAGCCTGGGCGATCTCACCCATGCCTTGCTCGTGCAACCCGCCGCCTCCCTCGGGATGAGTGACCAACTGAACGAGGGTTTCATCTGGCTGGCGACCATCAATTTCCTGCATTTTGCCATTTTGCTTTTCGGCGTGTGCACCGTCGTGCTTTTTTTAATCAGCTTCATCACCCGGAGACCCTTGCCGGAGAAGATCCGGGGTCTAACATTCCGGACAGCCAAAGAACATCCCACGGGAGAAACGCCGATGGCCGCCGAAGAATTGCCCCCGGTCCAAACCTGGTCTTGGCTCCAGATCTTCTTCTCGATCCTGGCCGCGGCCCTGGTGGGCGCCATTTGGTATATTTTCCGTTAACGCGGCTCCAGCCGGATGCGGGAGAACCCAAACATGAATCAGAATCCCTCCGGCGCGCGGCGGGGTGCGCGCGCCCGCTTCTTTTTTAATTGGCTGTTTCGCAATCGGTGGATTTCCGGATGGCTTTTTGCCGGAATGCTGGCCGGCGGTTGGTGGTTACCCGAATCCGGGAGAAGCGAAGAAACCTTCCAGCCCGCCGTGGCTTCTTTTACCGTATCCCCAACCGAGGCGGCTCCCGGAGGCCGGATCCGTTGCCGGTTCGAGTTTCTGAACCAGGGCGGCGCGCCGGGATTGTCCAGCGAAACAATTTTCCTGCATTTCATCCAACCGGACGCGCCGGACACCATCCAATGGCAGTTCGATCACGAACCCGTGGTGGATACGCGCTATTGGATGCCGGGCCTATCCGTTCCCGATGGCCCTTGGTCCATTTCCGTCCCCGAAAACACGCCGGAAGGAACGTATGGGATCCGGGTGGGGCTTTGGAATCCTGTCACGGGGCAACGCGGTCTCGACGAAATTCTTCCCGTTACGTTGCGGATCACCCGGGATGCCCCCCCGCCACCGGAAGAGCCGGTTTCGCCCCTGGATCCGGCGGAATCGGCCGCCCGCCTTCAGAATCTGCGGCACCGGTTTTCCAGTCAATCGGTGGTGACCCTGGCAAACAAAGCCATGCAACTCGAATTGCATCCGGGAAACGGCCTTTTCAGCGCGCAGATCGAAGGAGAAGGCGAAATTGGGCAAAGCGCCCCCGATGTCACCGGATTCGGATTCATCCAAGCGCGGAAGGGAGAACACCGCGTGCGGCTTTCTCTCCAGGGATTTGAGGTCAAAAGCCAAAACAACCGGCGCTGTGTGCTTACAAAGAACTACGAAGGCGCCCCGTTGCTCGATCTCGAATTTCAACTGGAACTGAACGAGACCGCCCTCACCATTTCGTGGAAACCACAAGATCCCTGGACGGTCGAGACCCTGGAATTCGATTCGCTCCTCTGGACCACAGAAACCCTGGGCGGTGGAGCGGCCATCCCCCGTCTCATCGGTCAGTTCTTTGACGCTTCGTCTTCCATCGAAGTCTGGAAATCCTACAAAACGTACAACGGATGGGATGGACTCCATATCCCCATGGCCGGGCTCTCCCGGCGTACCCGTTCCGCGCTGCTGTCCTGGGATGATCCTTCTTACGCGGTGGTGTTCCGGTCTTTGCTTTCAGAATCGGCATTGACCCCCGGAACCAAAATCACCTCCCTGGGATTGCATTGTCCCCGTCCCGCCGGCCGTTTCCGGATCGAATGGATTGCCGGTGGTTCGTATGTGGACATCGCTCAGGCCTACCGGGACATCGCCCAGAAAAACGGAACGTGGATCCCCTGGAGCAAAAAAATCCAACGAAACGGGGAAGCCGCCCAGTTGCTGGGCGCGGCGGAATTCAAACCGTTTGTGTGCGTCCGGCAAATCCGCCCGATGGACGGTCAGATCATCGAGCGGGTGACCAACTCCTATACGGCCGATGATTGTATCGCGCTCGCCCGCCATCTCCACGACGATCTGCAGCTCGAGAAGGTCCTGTTCGTGCTGGCCGGCTGGATCCACCGCGGATACGACAACCAGCACCCCGATATTCTGCCCGCCGCGCCGGAAATCGGGGGGAACGAAGGTCTGCAACGCGTCTCCGAAACCGTGCGCGGGTATGGCTATCTCTTCGGCTTGCATGACAATTACCAGGACATGTACGAAGACGCGCCATCCTGGAATCCCGCCCTGCTTTTGAAGGATCCCTCCGGCCGGGGGATGAAAGGCGGTCTCTGGGCGGGCGGCCAGGCTTGGCTGATCGCCTCGAATCACGGCCTGCAGCTGGCCAAGCGCAACCTGCCGGAGGTTAAACGGCTGTTTTCGCCCACGGCGTATTTCATTGACACCACATTCGCCGCCCCGTTGTATGAATCCTCCGATCCGGAGAATCCCCTGTCCCGGGAAGACGATATGAAATACAAACTGGAACTGGCCCAGTACGCCTCGCGCCTCTTCGGCGTTTTCGGATCGGAAACCGGCATGGCGTTCGGCGTGCCCGTGGTCCATTATTTTGAAGGCATCCTCAGCGGCGCGCCGCTTATCCCCGGTTTTCCCGAATCCGGCGCGTATGAGATTCCCCTCTTCCCTCTGGTTTACCACGACTGCGTCGCCCTGTTCACTCACCAAGGGGACCGCGCGGGGCCGGGAGACGCCCGCCGGATTCTGAAACATCTCGTGCAAGGCACCATGCCGCTGTATGACATTGGGCCGCACCGGTACTGGGAAACCCCGGCCGAAGAGCCGGATCTTACCGATCCCCGCTTTTGTTTCGCCCGCGGGGAAGGAGGTTGGGGCGCGGGCAAGCCGGTGATGGACCGCTTCATCAAAAATACCTACTCGTTTCTGTCCCCCTTCGCCGAGGCCGTGGCCACGCTGCCGATGACCCAGCATCGTTTTCTGATGGATGACCGCAGTGTGGAATTTTCCCAGTTCGGCCAGCATTGGCAGGTGGTGGTCAATTACGGTCCGGAGGATTTCCGGTTTGGGGAGACCTTGCTCCCCCCCATGGGTTTCATCGCCTTGGGGCCGGATTTTTTGGCTCAGCATTTTTATCCCAATATGGAACAGGAACGGACGGCGTTGATTGTCAAACACGGATCAAAAACCTATATAGGATTCAAGTAAGGGGAAAGCCGTTCCATGGAGGAAAGGTTCAAGAGCCAATTGAGGCGGCAGACTGCGGTTTGGCGGCAGGTGGCCCCGCGCCCCGCTTCACGCATCCAGCACGCGACGCACGGTCTGCAAAAGGGTGTGCATTTGAAAGGGTTTTTTCAACAAGGCGTTGGCTTTCTTCAGATCGGGTGAATCCATGGAAAATCCGCTGGCCACAATGGCCTTGGCCCCGGGATTCACCCGCCACATTTCACTCAGGACTTCCTGGCCCGACACATGCGGCATGGAGAGATCCACGATCACGAGGTCAATCCGGTCTTTCTCTTCGTGATAGACCCGCAATCCTTCTTGTCCGTCCTCGGCGGTCAAAACCTGATATCCGAATTCTTCCAGGACGGTCTTCATCACATCCCGGATGATCTTTTCATCGTCGATAACCAGGAGGGTTTCGTTCCCTTGCGGTTTATCCTCGATTTTACGGCCTTTTATGGGGATCTCCGGGGGGGTCTCCACCCGCAGGAAACAGTGGATGGCGGTCCCCACGCCCACTTGGCTCTCGCATTCGATCCAGCCGCGATGTTGCCGCACAATGGCATAGGCGATGGACAATCCCAGGCCGGTTCCCTTTCCCACTTCCTTGGTCGTGAAGAACGGTTCGAAGATCCGCTTTTGCGTTTCGCCGTCCATGCCGATGCCGTTGTCCCGGACCGTCACGCGGGCATAATGCCCTTCCGCGCCAGCATGTTCCGCCTGCGCGGTTTTCGAGACCGGGGCCGGATCTTCCAGTTCCAATTCAATCCGGCAATGCACCGGTTCTTGTTTAGATTGAAATGCGTCGCGCGCGTTGATGCAGAGATTCAACAGGGTTTGATGCAATTGCACGGGATCGCCCATCATATAAACCGGGCAGGGAGGCCGCTGATACTCGATCGCGATCTTCCGGTCAAAGGTGGAGCGGCAGATATCCACCACATCCTCCACCACATCCGCCAAGTCGAACGCCTCCCGCCGGGGTTCCGCCTTGCGGCTGAACAAAAGCAGGTCTTTCACCAGGTCGGCGGACCGCCGGCTGGCGGTCATGGCGGATTGCAGCCATGTCCGCTGCGTCTCGCCGGCGTGGAGCAATGCCAAATCCAGGTTGCCGATAATGCCCATGAGGAGGTTGTTGAAATTGTGGGCGATCCCGGCCGTGAGTTCCCCGATCGCGTGCATTTTCTGCGATTGCCGCAATTGCTCTTCCAGTTTGGCCTTGATTTCCTCGGCCCGTTTGCGCTCGGTGATATCCCGGCCGATCACCAACAGGGTCGGCTGGCCATTCAAGTCGATCAGGTGCGTGGAGTATTCCACGGGGATTTGAATCCCGGACTGGGTTTTCAGCCACGTTTCTTCCTGGCGGCTGTTCTCCCGGATGAATTGTTTCAAGCACATGTGATCCGCGTCTTTTGCCCGCTCCGGCAAGAAAAGCGCGCAGGGAGAAAGCGCCCTGAACTCGTCCTTGGTATACCCCAATATCCGGCAGGCCGATTCGTTGACTTCCACAAACCGGCTCAAGGCTCCCTCGGGGGTGACGGCGATCGCGAAGACCATGTCATCCCCGCTGTTGAAAAGAATCCGGAAGCGTTCCTCGCTCTCGCGTAACGCTTCCTCTGTGCGTTTGCGCTCCGTGATGTCCTGGATGATGCCGATGGATTCCGTGGATACTTGCTTGTCTTCATCCACCAATTCGATTGCGGCATCGGCGATCCAGCGGTATTCTCCGCTTTTGGTCTGGATCAACGCGTCGCATTTCCATCGTTTGAACTCCCCTTGCCGGAACCGGCGGATGGCCTCCGGGGGAGGCAGATCGGCGCCTTCGCCCCGTAAAATCAACTGCCGGACCAGCGATTGCCACAACGGGGGTGTCATCTCTTCCGCGGGGTATCCGGTGATTTCCTGGATCTTTTCTCCCATGAAAGTGTAACGGTTGGTGGGATAATCATGCTGGTAAAACACCGCGTCCGCCTGAGCGATCGCGTTGCGGTACAGTTCTTCTCTTTCCGTGAGAGCGCGATGGCCCGCCTGGATTTCCGTACGGGCGGCGGCGGCCCAATAGGAAAGCGCGGCCCAGGTTCCGCAATATCCCCAAAGCATCCAGGCGGTTGCCAGATCCGGTTCCGCTACCGCGGCCAAGGGACCCCAACTCCGCGCCGTGCCCCAAGCCGCGATTAAGGTCAACACCAACACTCCACCGGCCGCCCCCCGCCGGCCCAACCACCATCCAGTTCCCACTCCGCACGGCAATAACAGAAACAACAGGAGAGCCGGCGCGGCGGAAGACTGCACCGATGGCCCGAATAACCATCCCCCATAGATCCCCAGGCCCACCATCAGAATCCCCGCGGCGGCCCATTGGCTACGGGAAGGATGGAACCGGCACCGCTCTCCCCAAATGAGCAAAGCCGGACCGGCCGTTATCGTTCCCAGTGCCGCGGCCGGCCACCAGGTCATTATCCATGTGTATCCATCAGCCAGTCCTAGACCATCCGGCAGCAGAAAACAAGCCCCAGGCAACGCGCCCGCCAGGGGGGCCGCTAATCCCGCGGCCAGATAGGCCCCTACATCCCGGACCCGGGCCATAGCCGGCTGAAAGTCATTCCACCGCCGCAACAGGTACACTCCGGCCACGGCTTGGATCAGGCCGCCCGCCACATGACCCAGCACCTCGAATCCGGAAAGTCCCCACGGCCAATGGATGAGAAACGAAGCGGCCGCCAACCACGGCCAGAAGGAATAGCCCAATAAATACAACGCATCCAGAGCGATCCCCGCCTGCAACCCGAGCAGAAGAGTGCCCTCCCCGGTCCGCGCCACAGCCCAGCTGAGAAGGCCGGAGAGAACATAGATCCCAAGGATACCCATTCTCTTCGCGGCTATGTTGGAATAATCCCGTTGCATAAGATGGATTCAGCGATGCCGGGTTTTGGCTTATGTTCCTATCCACGGATTGCCAGCGGTGATCAATTCATGTGATCCAATTATTATATATCAATTTCGGGATGTTGGGCCACAGCGGATCTCGATGGATTGCCACCCCAGAACCTTCACCGGAAAATTAAACTGTTCACGGGCATCATTCAAAAATAAAAGGAACGTGGCCGGTCTTCAGGTGAAATTACCACCAGGCGCTTGGTTTGCCGCCATTTTCCAGGCATTGTCTTCGCGAGGGGATTGTGCCTAAATGATTTTTTATGTTTTTTATCCTGTCACCGCAGGCAATCCGCCGCATGGACAACCCGCATGGAAACGGATCCGAAGTTTTCGCATATCGACGAGCAGGGCCGCGCCGCGATGGTGGATGTGGGGGCCAAGCCGGTTTCGGCCCGTGAAGCCCGGGCGGAAGGGTGTATCCACCTGCAGCCGGAAACCGTAGCGGCCATCCGGGGCGGGTCAGTCCCGAAGGGGGATGTTCTGTCGGTCGCCCGGGTAGCGGCCATCATGGCAGCCAAACGCACCGCGGAATGGATTCCCCTATGCCACGCGCTGCCCCTGGATGCGGTGGCCGTCGAATTTACACTGGGGGAAGACTGGATCCGCATCGAGGCATCCGTGACATGCACGGCCAAAACCGGCGTGGAGATGGAGGCCTTGACCTCCGTGGCAGCTGCCGCGCTGACCATTTATGACATGTGTAAAGCGGTGGACAAGACCATGCGGATCGACGGCATCCGCCTTCTCCACAAAGAGAAAAAGCCGCTCTGAACACGTAGAACCTGGACTATGATTCAGATTCATGGAGGACTTGTGTCGTGTTGGATATCAAATTGATTCAGGAAAAGAAAGAGTGGGTGGAAGCCCAACTGCGCCGGCGCGAACCGGATCTCTCGTTGGACGAAATCGTTGCCCTCGATAACCGCCGCCGTCTCTTGCAGGCCGCAACGGATCAGATGAAAGCCCGTCAGAACGCGGTCAGCAAGGAGATCGCGCAACTCAAGAAGGCCGGGCAGTCCGCCGAATCCCTCATGCGGGAAATGAAATCCCTCTCGGAGGAGATCAAAACCAAAACCCAGGAGCTGCGGGAATGCGAAGAGACTCTGACTTACAAAGTCTCCGAGTTGCCCAACCTTCCCCATGCGTCGGTCCCCACGGATCTCGACAAAAAAAACAATCAAGTGTACCGGACTCACGGCCAAAAGCGCGAGTTTCATTTTTCCCCCAAGAACCACCTGGAACTGGCCAAAATCCACAACCTGCTGGACTTCGAACGCGGCGCCAAGATCGCCGGTTCGCAGTTCCCCCTGTACATCGGCTGGGGGGCGGAGCTGGAGTGGGCGCTGCTCACCTTCATGCGCGAGCACAACCGCCAGCGCGGTTATGTTTCGGTGATCCCCCCGCTGTTGCTCAACCGCGAAACCACCTTCGCTTCAGGGAATCTTCCCAAGTTCGAGGACCAGCTGTACAAGTGCAAGGACGATCCATTCTACCTGCTGCCCACCAGCGAGGTGCCCATGACCAGCCTCTACCGTGATGAGATCCTGGAAGAAGACAGCCTGCCCCTGTATTTCACCAGCCTTACTCCTTGCTTCCGCCGCGAAGCCGGAACGTATGGAGCCGAAGAACGCGGCCTGGTGCGTGTTCATCAATTCAACAAAGTGGAAATCTATAAATTCACCACCCCGGAATCATCCTACGACGAGCTCGAAAACCTGGTGCGGGATGCCGAGCATATTGTGGAGGAACTGGGACTGCACTACCGCACGATGCTGCTGGTCACGGGAGATATCGGGAATCAATCCGCCAAAACCTATGACATCGAGGTCTGGCTCCCGGGCCAAAACGCCTATTATGAAGTGTCGTCTTGCAGCAATTGTGAGGACTACCAGGCCCGCCGCGGAAATATCCGCTACCGGCCCAAGGACGGCGGCAAGCCCCGTTTCGTCCATACCCTCAACGGCTCGGCCCTGGCCACTCCCCGGCTGCTGATTTCCATCCTCGAAAACAATCAGCAGGAAGATGGCAGCATCTTGATTCCCGAGGTTCTGCGGAAATACCTGGGGGGCAAAGACCGCCTGATTCCCGGGGATACCACTTTTGCCGTGCGGCCGGTCCGTTAAAGCGGTCTTGTGGCTTAAGCATCTTAGGATTTTGTTTTCGACCCCGAAACTGTTTACTCGATTCCAGAGAAAGAATGCCTTACGCCCTTTCCAGGGTTCCTATACCCTGACCCTCACCCAGAGGGAAAGGGAATTTATAGGGGCTCTTCCAGAGAGAGAAGGGATTTTTAGGGACTCTTTCTCAGAAGGAGAAGGTTTTTTAGGGCTCCGGCACTTGCCGGATGATCCGGAGACGGATGACCCTGAGAAAACCATGCGGGGAGATTCATTTGTAAAATCCGCAGGAATATGTTGTATAGAAAATCATCCACCGCTACAATCCATTCGAAGCCTGACTTGATTTTGATATCAGCAGCATAGGACCATGGAACGGCGTTCATTCCTTCGCAGAATCACCAAAATTTTGGGGGAATTTCCTCTGGCCCCGCGGAGCCAATTCCCCGAAGGCCGGGAGTCCCCTTCCGAAGAACCTCCCCCCACTTTGTTGCAATTCGCGCATCAACACAACCTGTGCCTGGAGATCCGCAAGGACGGAACCGGCCGGTATCACGCCGGGTTCAGCGGCACACCCGTTTTTTACCAGGCGCCGCGATCCAAGCCGGATCATTCTGCCTTTCCCCGCCGGTTGTTTCCCCGGTCGGCCAAGGATCCTCTGCGCGCGGCCCGCAGGCTTTGTGATAAAATCCGCGGCCAAACCCTCATTCTGAATTGTGAATACGGGGTTCCCCTATCCGCCCGGTACGTCAAAAAAACCGTGGCCGTCCACCCCGGCATCTACGTGGACGAGAACGAATTCGAGGCATATCTCCTCGATCAAATTCGTGATTGCTGACCGGGCGATGTTGACTTTTCATCATGAATGAGATTCTGAAATGCGGGATGGCGGCCTCCGCACGGAAAGCATTTTGAAACAATCCCAGGGCTTCAACCCTGGGTGCTTCAGCGCTGGGTACCAACTGAAATGGCGCCATATCGGATTTCCGGACAAACGATTCTTCGTACCGTTCAGGTATTGTGATCCACGTTGGAAAAACACTACAGAACGCAGGCCGGTTTCTCAATACACGTCGATTTTCACTTTTCCCTCGAGGTCCTGGGCCTCTCCCTTGGTTTTGGGAAGATCTTTGAAGGGAACACGCAGGATCATGGTCGATACGGACCGTTCCAAATCCGCCCCCGGTTCCCTTGTCATGAGCCGGCCAACCATCGGTTTGCCTTCCGCCGCTTCCACGTTGAGCAGAACCCGCAGATCCTGATTGTGTTGAATTTTCGTTTCTTTCTTCTCCTGTTTTTCCGCGTTGACGTCCATGAGTTCCTTGAAAACCCGGGCTTGTTCGCGGAGCGTGTCCACCTTGGATTGCATGTCCTCCCGGCTTTGTTTCTGGGATTTCCCGATTTCAGCCTTTGCTTGCTCAAGTTCTTGACGGCGTTTCAGATTCGCGTATTCCTTCTCGGCCTGAATCATTTTATGTTCGGTTTCCCGCAAAGAATTTTCCGCTTCCAAGAGGGTTTTCTGGCTCTCCAAGGCTTGTTGCTGCACCTCATCCAACTCGGCTTGCGAACCCCGGCCCGTCTGGAACAACTGTTCGATGCGTTTTACCCGGTCATTGGCTAAGTCCAATTGTTGTTTTACGACGTCCAGGTATTGCTGGCGGTTATGGAATTGATATTGCAACTCTTCCAATCTCTGTTTCGCGTTTTCCAACTGCTGCGAGAGGTCCGTCTCCTCGGCACGCGGTTCGATCCGGCTTTCGAACAGGGGGAGCGCGCCGAATCCAAACTCCGGGGCCGAGCTATCGGCAATCACCGTCACCAGGCCATCTTCGGGAATTTCTTGCAGCCGGTGCCCGTATTGTGCCAGGGCGGTCAAGACCGCCTTTTTCAATTTTTCCACCTTTTCGGGATCGTATTTGACTTTTCCGCTGAACCAGCCCTCCCCGGACAAGATGTTGACCGTGACCTTTTCCTGCTTCATGGTTTTGCCGAGCAAACCCAGAGGGGGCGCCTCTCCGCTCAATTTTTCCTCGTATTGCTCCCACAAGTCCTTTTGACTTTCTGAACCTTGGGGTTCCGAAGAGGCCTTCAGATCCTGCAAGGGAAATTTGACTTCGAGAAGAAACAAAGCCCCCGAATCGGGAATCCAGTATCCCCGGCAGCCGGACGAAAACACGCCACGCGCGCGGTAATCTTCCCCCAATTGTTCACTGAGCAAATGATCGAGCACGTTCGACATGATGGTGATGGAGCGCCGGGCATTCTCCGCCGGGGTGGAAGAGGTCAAAGCGGATTTGCCCCGGTTCTCTTTTATCACGACCTCCACGGAAGATGGGCTTTCAGCAGACACGGACGATGCTGCTTGGACTGTAATTGGCGTCAGTGACATGGTGACTGGCGCGTCTGGAGTGTCGGCACTGAGGGCAGGTTTGAGGGCGGATTCGGACGGGTCCACCACGGCCACTGCTTCCCCGGGGGGCGTTGCTTGTTCCCCGGACGGCATTACTTGGGCTGAGAGGGGGATGGAATTGGCCATCCAGCCGAGAATTCCAAACACGGCCAAAAAACGAAGCACACTTTTCCGGTCCATGACGGTTTCTCCTTATCCTTTTGAACTGGATCAGGCGATTAAAGCCTGCGGGTATTGGAAATCCCCGGTTGATTTTTCAATGCAATTTCGCTCATTCACCACGGGCACCGTGCTTCTTTCACCCCCCTCTCGGTTACCGGTAAGGGGCCGCGTTTTGCACCACCGGATAGACAGCCCGCAATTTCTCATCGATCCCGTTGACCAATTCCGACGCCACTTGGCTCATGCGTTGTTCATTGATCCGTTGCGCGGCGGTCTGAAACGTGGCCAACTGCCGCAAGGATTCCTCCAGCGCGGCCTGCCGGCTGACGGTCATCCGCGAAGCGGCCTGCAGGTCTTCCAAGGTGTGCACCACCCCTTCCACCACCGGCAAGTAAACCGCCGCGAGTTCCTGGCGCACGATCTCCCGGACGTTGGCGTTTGGGGCCCCGGACGCTGCCACCGGCCCAAAGGTTACCCGGGCGCTGCCGATTTGAATCATCACGCCTTGCGAAGCGCACAAAACCAGCAACGCTACGCAAGCGGCGGCCATACCGGCCAAGGCCCGCCACCGCATCCGGGCTCCCGCCCGATGGATCAATTGCGCCGCGCTGAGCGGGGGGATGAGATGATCGGGCAATGGCTGGAGCCGGTCGAGTGTCCGTGCCGTTTGGCGCAAAGCCTCAAATTCCTCACGGTCCTCCGGATGCTCCAGGAACCACGCCTCCAAGCGGCGGCGTTCTTCGCTCGATATTTCTCCATAGATCAACGAAGCGATCAGTTGTTCGCGTTCTTCGGATTTCATGACTCAACCTCCGCCGATGGCCAGCCGCCGGGAAGACAATCCATCCCGGCAATCCCCAGCCGGGCCATCTCATCGCGTAGTGTCTGAAGCGCCCGGTACACCCGGGTTTTGACCGTGCTTTCCGGCACTTGCACCAGATCCGCGATTTCCTTGAAGGGCATATTTTCGAAATGCCGCAGAACCAACGCCATCCGCTCGTCCGGAGGCAAACGCAGCAAAGCGGCATGAATCCGGTCCTCGATTTCCCGTGCCGCGGCCCGCTGACGGACATCATCATCCCCGGACCAACGCCAGGCATTCAGTTCTCCGGCCGGATCCTCATTCAAAGAGACCAGCGGGGGCCGCGTTTTCCGGACCCATTTGTCAATGATCAGGTTCGTGGCGATTTTGTACATCCACGCCTGAAAGTTGCCATCGGGCCGGAAGGATTTCCGCTGCTGGTAGATTTTCAAAAACAACTCCTGCCGCAGGTCTTCGGCTTCGTCCCGGCATCCTACGCAGCGGTAGATATACTGCAAAATCCGTTTATCCCACCGGCGCAGGAGCAACTCAAAAGCCGGAAGCGAACCCTTGCCGCATTGCGCTATCAGTTGTTCGTCGGTCAAGAGCATCAGCGGCCCTCACGCGTCAATTCGCATCACTCCTTAATACGAATCTTCCGCGGAAAAAGTCGGAGGCGATTTGATTTTTTTCGATAGGATTTTATGATGGATCAAAAGTCCATATCGAATACCGGGAATTTCATGCCCATCCAAAATCCTCAAAACCTTCCGCTTCCCCCAAGCCTGCATGGCGGCGGCCTGGTGCTTCCTTATTTGGATCACGCGCCTGTCTTTGGAGAAGACATCTTTCTTGCCCCGCACTCGGCGGTTATCGGACAGACCACGCTGGGCCATCGCGTCAGCATCTGGTTCGGCGCGGTGCTGCGGGGGGATATCGCCCCGGTGACCGTGGGTGATAGCACGAATATTCAAGACAACAGTGTCTTACACGTGGGCAGCGGCGAGCCATGCGTGGTCGGCAATCATGTGGTGGTGGGCCATAACGCCGTGTTGCACGGCTGCACGGTCGAGGATGGCTGCGTGATCGGCATAGGGGCCATCGTGTTGAACCGGGCTGTGATCGGCCAAGGCTCGTTGATCGGCGCGGGGAGTGTGATCACCCCGGGGACCAGGATTCCTCCCTACAGCCTGGTGTTGGGTTCGCCGGGCAAGGTAGTGCGGGAACTGACCGAAGAAGAAAGACAACGCCACGCGCGGTACGTCCCCCAGTATATCCAACTGGCGGGGACTTACGGCGTAACGCTGGCGGAATGAGGATGTTCTCATTTCGTTCCCCCCATATCTCCCCTCCCAAATGTCCTCAGGGATTGCCTTTTTTCACAAAACGCGGGATGGTAATCTATCTGGAGTTTTCGGAACCGGGACCGGATTCCGGTCCATGAGGTAAAAACCAATCCGAACTTCAGGAAGAAGAAAGGAGAATCTCATGGCAAAAACAATGATGAAAAGGGGAATATGGTTGGCCCTGGGTCTCGTGGTGATCCTGGCCGGTACGCCCGCGCCGGCTCCGGCCAAGGATTACCCGCCGGAATTGTATATCGGGGGATTTTTAATCGGCCCGCAGGCCTACACCTTCAACCGGTTCAGTTTTTTTGAGGCCATCGACAAGGCCAAGGAAGCCGGCGCCAGTGTCATCGAGGCCTATCCCGGCCAACGCCTGAGTCCGGACGACAAACGGCCGTTCGATCACAACGCCCCCCCCGAGGTATGGGCCAAGGCCAAAATGAAACTGACCCGCACCGGCGTCCGCCTCGTCAACTATGGCGTGGTGGGAATGGGCAGCACCGAAGCCGAAATGCGCAAGGTCTTTGACTTCGCCACCATTATGGGGATTCCTTGCGTCACCACCGAGCCGGGGAATGAGGCTGACTTTGATCTGCTCGACAAGCTGGTCAAGGAATACGACATCAAGGTCGCCATCCACAACCACCCCAAACCCAGCAAGTACTGGGATCCCAACTACGTCGCGAAATGCCTCGAGGGACGCGATCCCCGCATTGGAGCGTGCGCCGACACGGGCCACTGGATGCGGTCCGGGGTTAAGCCCATGGAAGCGCTCCAGATTCTGGAGGGGCGGATTGTCAGCTCCCACCTCAAAGATCTCAATGAGTTCGGCAACCGGGAAGCCCATGACGTGCATTTCGGGACCGGCGAGGCCGGGATCAAGGAAATCCTCGACGAATTCCGCCGCCAGGGCTTTTGCGGCAATATCTCCATCGAGTACGAATACAACTGGGATAACAATGTGGGCGATGTCGCCGCCTGTATCGATTTTGTCCGGGAATACGGGAAGACAAATCCTTGACCGGCTTTCGGATACCCAAGGGATGCCGCCGCCGGATTTCACAAACCAGCGGCGGCTTTTTATAGTTCCCGTTCCAATCTCATATCAAGTTCGAGGTTCCGCTTTTATTTCCGACTCACCCCTGTCCCTTGCCAATCGCACTGGAAGCCCGGCGGCGAACACTCTTGCCATGGCCAATTGATTTGGTCAATATAATCAATTCAAAATCATAATTCCGGATACGCGGATGAACCAATACGCTATGACAAACCACGCCTTTACTCTGATCGAGTTGTTGATCGTGGTGGCGATTATCGGCATTCTGGCGGCGATTGCCGTGCCGAATTTTTTGAACGCGCAGATCCGCGCCAAGGTCGCGCGTGCGCAGGCGGATCAACGCAGTCTGGCCACCGCGCTGGAAACCTACCGCCTGGACCGCAACGCGTATCCCCACGTGTTCCCTCCGGTGTGGATGGATGAACGGTACATTCCACTCACAACCCCGGTGGCGTATATGACTTCCATCCCTCTCGATCCGTTCAATCCCAATCCCCGGGATACTTCCTCGGGCCCCAAGGACGCCAACAACCGTCTAGGCAACTACGATTACTGGACCCGCTTGGCCGCCGCGGGTGGCCAGAAAGGCCCCACGTATTGGGGATTGCAAGGCAGTGGTTTTCCCGTAGGGCGGTACGAGTGGCAGCTGCGGGGATTCGGTCCGACGTCCTCCTGGATCTTCGCGTTGGTTTATCCCGCCGGGCATCCCCTGGCGGGCGAGTATGTCCGGTATGACGTCTCCAATGGCGTGCGCAGCGAGGGGAATATTGTGCGGTACGGGCCGTGAGAGAATGGCGCGTGGAGGGAAAGTCCAACAATCGCCGAATACCGAATGCGCTCTATAGGACATCCGAATGATGTGCAATAGATGGGATGCCCGGATAGGGAAATTCTCACCCCCCGGAGTGCAGAATGGCGCGTTGCGTTTTTCCGGCGGCCACAGCCCGTTCTAAGATTTTCGACAAGGTGCTTTCCAATTCTTGCGCATTCGCCGACAGATTCTCTTCTTTCAACAACGCCTGGACTTTTTCCTTGGCCTTTCTTTGATCCTCCCGCGGGAAAATTCGACTGATCAATCCCGAGAGATGGATCAGCCGGATCATTCCCCGCATCCGTTCATCCGGCTTGCGGTTCCGGAGAATGGCCGACCGCACTTGGCGTACCAGTTCCCGCTTGTACCGTTTCCGCCGCAAGGGATACCGTTTCACGGGAAATATCCCCAGGATCCGTTTCTCCTCGCGCTTGACTACCCGGTGTTCGAGCAACCGCGTAACGATCAATTCCTGAAATTCTTTGTATTGTTTGGCGAATAGCCGCACCCATTTGCCGGGACTCCGTAACGGTCCGGATTGGGCAATCACCTCCCACGCGCGGTCCAGAACCGGATCCTCTGTCACCGCGGGACCGGTCACCTTCACTAACCCGTTCTCCAGGTGGATCCGGTCCCGCAAGCCCAAGTCGTTCAGAATCGCGCCGGCGGTCAAATACGGCACGGTCATCGAGATCTGGCCGCTCAGGGAGCCTTTTTCCCCATCCAGCGCCAACAGGTAAAAATCTTCCGCGAGGTTGAACATGATCATTCACCGTTCTCGACCACTCCGGTCAGGTCTCCGTTTTTTCATCCTCAATCCCGTCCAGATTGAATGAATGTTTTCTTCTTTGCCGGACCGCTTCCCGCAGGAGGAACTCGATCTGCCCGTTGACGCTGCGCAGTTCCTGGCTGGCCCAGGCGTTGAGTTCTTCCCAGAGTTTGGGATCCAGCCGCAACAGAAAGCTTTTCCGTTTCGTCATAATTCCCACTTAACTGTACAGCGTTCCGGTGTTGACGACCGGCTGGGCGGATTCCTCACCGCACAGCACCACGAGCAGATTGCTGACCATGGAAGCCTTGCGTTCCTCGTCCAGGTCCACCACGTGCTTTTCGCTCAACTGGGTCAGGGCCATCTCCACCATGCTCACCGCGCCTTCCACGATCTTCTTGCGCGCCGCGATCACCGCTTGCGCCTGTTGCCGCCGCAGCATCGCCCCCGCGATTTCCGGCGCGTAGGCCAAGTGGCTGATCCGCGCTTCCTGCACGACCACCCCGGCGCATCCCAGGCGTTCTTGCAGTTCTTTCTTCAATTCTTCGTTGACTTCATCCCGGCCTTCGCGCAGCGAGATTTCCGCGTCCTCGCTCTCTTCCGTGTCATAGGGATACCTCCCCGCCAGGTGACGAATGGCGGCGTCGCTCTGGATTTCGACGTATTCCTCGTAATCATCCACGTTGAAGAGCGCCTCGGCGGTCTCCTCCACTTTCCAAACCACTACCGCCGCGATTTCGATGGGATTGCCCACCTTGTCGTTGACCTTCAGCCGGTCGCCATTGAGGTTGCGCGCCCGTAGGGATATTTTTCTCACGGAAATAAATGGATTCCGCCACAGAAATCCGTTTTCCTTGACCGATCCCTTGTAATGGCCGAACAACACCAGCGCCGCCGCTTCGTTCGGCTGCAAAACATAAAATCCCAGCGTCAACAACAATGCAATCAAGAAGAGAATGGGAAACAGAACCCACATATACCACAACGGCTGGTTATTGGCGGTCATCCACACCGTATAAATGAACTCGCCGATGGTCACGAACCACATGATGATCGTCACCGGCAACACACCCCACCCGCTTGTCCCCTTGATTTGAATTTCTTTGGTCATGATGTTCCTCCTGATATAGGTTGTATATCGAAATGATATCATTTTAATATTAGCATGTCAACCGGAGGCACGAATTTTTTTTGACTCTACCGTGAAGGGCTTTTTTTCTATCACGAGAAGCGATTCCCAATCCAATCAAAGGAGTGAATTTCCGCTCTCTCTGGGAGAGGACCCGGGTGAGGGGGGGAAGGGCGGATCATGCGGTGAGCCGTTTTCACTCCGGCGCGGGGATCCTATAGGCAGGTGAATGTGTGATTCGGTTTATGGAAAATGAGCCGCCTTCGGGGAAAGGATCAGCAGGAAAATTTCTATTGCCTCAAGATCATCAGGTTATCCACCACCAACGACGAATCGGCCCCCGGCCCGCCGTTCTGCACGACAACGTGAATGGGGATATTCGGATTCCGGACGGAAAAATCCCCGCCAATGAAACAGGAAACCGCCTGTTCCCCGGGTCCGGGCAGCTGATCCACAAAGCGCACCAATCCGATGTTTTGATAGCCGTTGGTCATCACAAAGGCCAGGGTGCCGCCACCAGGAAGCGAATCGCGCCGGACGCTGACCCGGCCTACCAGGCAGAGGGGGTAATCGTGATCCACACCGGTGACGAGCGTGCCGATGTTCGCGGCGAGGTGTTGGGGCTGGATTGTCAACCGGATGGCCACATTGTCGTTCGATTCCAAAATCGGCATGATAAGGCCGTCCGTATTGTTAATATTGGTTATCAGGTTGGCGAGACTCCCCTCGAAACGGCCATCCACTTGCAGCGGGACGGGATTGTTTTCTTCGAGGGTATACAGGATTTGCACATCCACCTCATCCACCCACACTTTGGCCGCCAGTGGAGAACTGGCGGGATTGACTGCCTGAATGGCGAATTGGAGAGTCCGGGACGGGGGTTGATAAAATAGATTCAACGCCCGGTAATCCGCGACCGGATTTTCCTCGCCGGTGATATTGGTATAACCGATCTGACCATCTATGGGACTGTTGAGCGCCACCAGGGCCACCGCCACACTTTTGTTGGTTGTCCGGCAAAACGCGGAGATCCGGCTCAGGGAAGGCGCCCGGACGGGCACACTCGAAACGATCCATACCCCCTCGCCAGGCGCCAAATCGATCTCCATCCCCTGACCGTCGGTCCCATGGCCCGCAGGAATCGCGCCGAAACGCACCCTTCCCACATCAAACCCGGCAGGCGGATCCAAAGTCAGGTGATTTTCTTCCAAACCGCCGCCGGAAAACGAATCATGATATCCGGCTTGGGAAGCAGCCGTCGGCGTTTGCGATGGGGCCCAGGTGGGCGTAGCCGTCCAGGTGGGTGTAAATGTTGGAGTGGACGTGAACGTCGGGGTGAATGTCGGCGTCCAGTCCGGTGTCCAGGTTGCCGTGGGAGTGGAAGTAAACGTCGGAGTGGAAGTGAAAGTCGAAGTCGGGGTAAAAGCAGGGAGTTCCTCCGGGGTTGGAGTGGGAGTCCATGCCGGAGTGATCGCCGGTGTGGGGGTGAAACTCGGAGTCGATGGGAAAGTAGGGGTGTTCACTGGAGTATGGGTAGGAGCCGGCGTGGGAGTGTCTATACCGGGCCGCAGTGTGAACAACACGATGAATTTGGGCCGCGACAACGTGTTGGGATTTTCACTGCCCGCGTAGGTGATGTCCTGCTCGGCATAGGCCTCCAGCGGCGCCTTAGGCGCGGTGAGGACCATACCTTTTTTCCAGGCATCACCCGGATCACTCAAATAACTAGCGAAAAGCCGATCCAGCTCGGGGCTGGTGATATGGTCCACGGCCCCCTCGTTCCGTTGAGGTTCATAGGAATGCTTGGTTTCCGAAAACGCGGGCTGGTTTTGCCAAGTCAGGAAGGATTCATCCCATAAAAGGCTGGGAACATGAATTTCCACGGGAGAAAACCAGTGAGCCGGAGGACGGCAGAGGGTCAATTCCAACGCGATGCCTTTGTATTCGATCTGATCCAGCGCGAAACCGGAATCCAGCAAAAACTGCCGGATGTTGAAAGCGATATAAGTCCGGGCGGTGAAATCGGCCTTCCCGTTCGCCGAGATGCTGAGATCTTCTTGACCCATGTTGTCGAGCGGCTGATGCCGGTAAACGTAGGTGTCGGCGATATAGGCTTCATCCTGAGTCTCCAGGGCGATAACCGAGGGATCGGGCAGGGGCGTACGGGTGGGCGTGGAAACGAGAGTCGGAGTCTTCGTCGGCGTGGGGGTCGGCAGGGGGATTAGTTCGAAGGCCAGGATCACCTTGGGCCGGTACTGCGCGTTTGGGTTTTCGCTGCCCGCGTAAGAGATTTCGAATTCGTCCTTGCTCTCGTTGGGCGCGTTGGGCGCCGTTAACACAATGCCCCGTTTCCAGAGATCCGTGGTGTCGTTGATGAATTCCTGGAACCGGTTGACCAGCCAGGGGGAGCTCAGGGTATCGACCTCTCCCTGTTTTTTCTTGGGAATATACGTAAACCGGACTTCGGAGAAAGTGGGTTGCAAAAACCAGGTGAGAATATCCTCGTTCCAGACGGCATCAGGAAAATGAACTTCCACCGGAGAAAACCAGCCGGGGGCATCCCTCCGGTGAGTCAATTGGATCTTGATATCGGTCAGAATAACCCGGCTGGGAGTATATCCCATACTGAGGAGATATTTCCTGATATCGAAAGTCAAATAAACGCGGGAGGCGTAATTGGCGTTCCAGTTCGCGGAAATCGAAAGGTCATCATCTTTGAAGTTCTTCGCGCCCTGGTAGCGGTACACTTGCGTATCATATATAAAATCAGGGCTTTGAGTTTCCAAGACCACTTCAGAAAATCCGGACGAAGAAAACACACCGATCCATCCCATCACCCAGGGAAGTACACTCGCGGCCCGTCTCATGATGAACCCTCCCATTTCGAATGAAGTCACACAAAAAATGACTAAAAAAGGCAATAATCAATACTAGAATTGATTAAATTGATACGTTTAGTTACTTAATTTATACCCATTTTATCATGAAAATCAATAGGTAATTAAAACTAAATTCCAGGATGGAAGCTACCACTTTCAAATAAAACGAGCATCTGTTGACCTGATTGTATTGATAAAGCAATATGAAATAGATTGCATCCATCAGGGCTATTCTCACTCCTCTACAGGTGCGAAATGCTTGCCCATTATATAATCAAGTAAATAAATTTTATATTTTTCCATATCGGAATCCAGCAATTCGCCCATGCCAGTTCAACAAGCTTGAATGAATGGAAGGAATTTTCTTCCTCATCCCCGGAGAGATATCATCCCCTACCTTTTGTAACCCTATTCTTAAAACCGGGAGGCAGATCATGAACCACAAAAAAGCTTTATACCTGCTGACGTTGATTATTGGGTTGGGGATAAGCACCGCGTTGATTCTCAATACACCCGTGGAGGCGGCGAAGATCGATGGAGCGGATCAGGGCGGCCGCCCCCTGACAGCAGTGATGACCGGAGCGAATGAAGCTCCTGGACCCGGCGATCCCGATGGCAGCGGATTCGCGATTGTGACCTTGAATCAAGGCCAGGGGCAAATCTGCTTTGAAATCACCCTGGAAAACGTGGATCCCATCACCGCCGCTCACATCCATAGCGGGCCCGCGGGGGTGCCTGGTCCTATCGTGGTGAACTTTAATCCAGCCGTGAACGGTCTCAGCGGATGCGTGGACGTGGATCCGGAACTCATCAAGGCCATCCGCCAGAATCCCTCGGACTATTACGTCAATGTGCATAACCCGGCCTTCCCCGCGGGAGCCGTGCGGGGCCAGCTCAGCAAGTAAGCCACCTGGTTCAGCAAGGAAGCCACCTGGGATCGAACAAAAACTTATCCGGCCTGG
>ERZ795060.301-NODE-301-length-71034-cov-6.427140_pt1 | contig 71034 bp, 58 predicted proteins | sample MGYA00375144_ERZ795060 | MGnify/ENA primary metagenome ERZ795060 (study PRJEB30189, sample SAMN05720157) | activated sludge metagenome | isolation source: anaerobic digester from wastewater treatment plant | place: Japan | collected 2015-05-15 ... | reverse complement strand
CTATTATTATGCCGACAACGATCCCGCTAATCCTGGCGGGGATTATGGGGCCACCCTGTACGATCCTCCTCTCGGAGAAGGAGACTATATCCTCTATGCTTTCGGTCCTGCCGCCCAGACTATGTATGGCGGCTCCACCGGCGTCCGCTACGGTATCCCCTATGACACCTCGAACGGCACGGTAAGCATCGGGGACATCATGATGCGTTCGGGGGGAGGAATCGTCAGACAAAACCGGTTGGGTGGACGTTAATCCATACGGATTGTGTAGAACTCAATCTCATTCAAATCAACGGGAGCGTGAATCACACGCTCTCGCTTTTTCTATTGTCATCCCTGTTTCTCCAATAAAGCAAAAATTAAAATATTTAAAAATTATATAGGTTTTCAAAAAAAATTCCTCCTCCTTTTCCTCCACCGGAAATGGATTCATCTCCTTTATGCAACTTATTACAAATCGATTTATTGGATTACATCCGGGAAACTACACTTAGGAGAAGAGGATAAGGGACGATACACCGGCAAGGGATGATGGCTTGCATCAGGAGCCGAAGAAAGGAAAAAAATATGAAACAGCATGCCTTCACTTTGATCGAATTGCTTATCGTGGTAGCTATTATCGGCATCCTGTCGTCCATCGCGGTCCCGAATTTTTTGAACGCCCAGGTTCGCGCCAAGGTCGCCCGGAGTTATGCTGATATGCGCACTACCTCAACCGCCATCGAGCAACTCCGCCTCGACCGGGGAGTGTTGCTGGTGGATTTCTGGGATGATGATACGGATTGGGGCCGCAAGCGGATCCGTGATGTCTTCCGAGGCGTGGGTGACGAACCGGAAGCCACCCGCCGTCAAATCCATGTGCTGGCGCCCCTGACCAGTCCGATCGCCTATTTGTCTTCGATTCCAAAAGATCCCTTCGCTCCCAAATTCATGCAGGCAGTATCCGGGGGCGAATCGGAACGGTTTGGCCTGCGGGGCAACGACGTGTACTATTACGCGGACAATGATCCTGCCCAGAATGGCCCGGATTATGGGGCTACCCAGTATGAACCGCCCCTGCGGGAGGGAGATTATATCCTCTACGCCTTCGGTCCGGCGGCGGAGGCCATGTATGGCGGCGCCACCGGTGTGCGGTACGGGATCCCCTATGACGCCTCTAACGGGATTGTCAGCATCGGCGATATCATGATGCGCTCGGGAGGCGGTCCGGTACGTTCTAATCTACGGGGCGGCCGGTGAAAATAGAAGATTTTTGGCTTTCCTGGAGTGGGAAAGCCTATTTTTTTTCAATCGAAAGATGATATGATATATGATTTGAGAAGGATTTTTGAGGAGAAGAAGGAACGGGAGATAGAATTACATTTTTTTACAGGATAAACAGGTTGGATGGATGGAATTCTGATCCGGTCTTGCGGTAAAATTACTCAAACAAACCCATGAGTGGGGAGGAGGATGGTTCATGAGGAGGAAATCTGGCTTTACCTTAATTGAGTTATTGATTGTGGTGGCGATCATTGGCATCCTGGCCGCGATTGCTGTTCCCAACTTTTTGAACGCCCAAATCCGGGCCAAGGTATCACGTTCGTATTCGGATATGCGCTCCACGATTACAGCCATCGAGCAACTCCGCCTGGACAAGGGAGTGTTGCTGGTGGATTTTTGGGACGATGACACGACGTGGGGAAGAGACCGGATCGCGAAAATTTTCAATGGAGTGGGCAATGAACCGGAAGCCACCCGGCGGCAAATTCATGTCCTGGCCCCATTGACGAGCCCCGTCTCCTATATGTCCTCGGTTCCTGTCGATCCTTTCGTGCCCAAGAACTTGCAAGCGGTATCCGGCGGCCATTCAGAGCGGTTTGGGCTGCAAGGGAACCAGGCGTATTACTACGCGGACAACGATCCGGTCAATCCGGGAGGGGATTATGGCGCTACCCAATACTCTCCCCCATTGAAAGAAGGCGATTATATTCTTTACGCCTTCGGACCCGCGGCCGATTACATGTACGGCGGTTCCAACGGGATTCGATATGGCATCCCGTATGACGTGTCCAACGGAACGGTGAGCATCGGTGATATTATGATGCGCTCCGGCGGCGGCATCGTCAGAGATAACCGTTTGGGCGGGCGGAGTTGAGTCCGCAAGAGAGCATGAATCTCCTCTCGAAATTACAGCATACGCCGTAACCCATCCGATCGACGGCCAGGATTTTCCAAAGAGCGCTAAGGGCGCTCTTTTTTTTATGAGATAATTTTTTTTGAGACAGAATCTTCTTTTTTTGATAATCTACGTTACGGTTCAATTTCTGCTTGAAATTGGAGATGCAGGTGGAATGATATTTTTTTGAATAGACCGGCTCTCTCTTTCGTCCGAGACACCTAAGATGACTTACGGAGAGGGGGTGGTTCAGGAAGGAATTGGGATGGAACGCTGTTCGATAAACCTCCTAGCCGGATTGGCTTTACGGTGCTATACTTCGTGCAGTTTCTAGATATTAGCTCAAATCGATCAATTAGGTGAATGCCAAGTCCGGGTGTAGAGTATAAAATATTGTTGCAATTAATTATTTTTGTGATATACTTTTTACATTTACGATTATTTGTTCTGGCTTGATGCTCGTGAATTGGATTGAAGTCTTCTGGTGGGGTTTGCGGGAGCGTGGCGGTCACACCCTAAGAAGCAGGGAGGTTAACGCTATGCGATCGATCATTGGGATACTGGTAATAGCGGCCCTATCTTTTGGGTCGCTGTCTCCCCCAGCATTCTCCCAAACTGAATTCCTCAGCAAGGATATACTGAACCTGGAGGCCGTCCGGCAGGAAGAGCATTTGTCGGAGAACAGCCAACTCAGTATCCTCTACATCTTTCTGGCCGTACGGAATCATCCGGGTGAAAATTTCACCATCTACTATACCCGAATTGATCAAGACCTGGATAACGATGGCAAAACCGTGTTGGATGAGCCCAATGATCTGGCGGAATACCAAAAATCCAATGTGAGTTTCCAAAAAGATATACAAATCCCTGGAGGGGAACGCACCTGTTACATCACCGCTTTGCCCCATTTTTCCGATCTCTATCCCAAAGAACGGGATCCCTTCAAGTATAATACCGTTGTGGAAGTCTTGACCCGCGCTGCGCAGGATAATCCCAACCGTTTGGTGGGATCCACCTCGTTCCCCCTGATCAACGCGTACGGTGTGACCGCGGGCATCGAACGATATACGGTGTTTTATAACAAATCCTCGGAAAATGGAGAAAATGGCGAGGTGGTTTTTGTCTCATCCTACGGGATCATCCTCATGGGCATTACGGAACCCGCCAAATAATTCTCTCCCTTCCCACAAGGCCGTATGAATCGGTTTCGGACTAATTTCCCATCGTCCGATTGTATGATAGGATTTTCCCTGGGTACCAATTTTTGAGTCAGGGAGGTTACCTCATGCGCCGAATCGAATTGCTACTCGTGTTCGGATGGATCACGTTGTGTCCCTCAGGTTTTTCCCGGCCTTTGGATTTGCTCCAAGTCTTGGCGTCTCCTCCCGATTTCGAAACGCGCCGGATTTCCAGTTACGACCGCACGGGTGGCAATGAAGACCGCCTGACGATCGAACCTGGAGAAACCAAAGTGCTGGCGGAAATTGAAGGCCCGGGCGCGATCACTCACATCTGGAACACCATCGCGGCGGAGAAATATTATCCCCGCATGTTGATCCTGCGGTTTTACTGGGACGGCCAGGATATTCCGTCCGTCGAAGTCCCCTTGGGAGACTTTTTCGGGGTTGGCCATGGGCTGGACCGGGCGTTTCAGAGTTTTCCCGTGAATGCTTCCTCCGATGGACGCGCCCGTAATTGCTATTGGTACATGCCGTTTAAAAAATCCGCGAGAATTACGGTGACCCACGAGGGATTTCAAACCGTCCGTGCCTTTTATTACTACATTGACTATCAGAAAATTCCTTCTTTGCCGGACGACTTGCTTTATTTTCACGCCCAATACCGGCAAGCCACACCCAATCCCACTTTAAATCTAGGGGGGAAAAATCCGGACGGACGGGTCAATTATGTCATCCTGGAGACCGAAGGGCGGGGGAAATACGTGGGGACCGTTCTGAGTTCCCAGATCAATGCCGATGGGTGGTTCGGCGAGGGAGACGATATGTTCTTCGTGGATGGGGCGACAACCCCCACTATGATTGGCACCGGCACCGAGGATTATTTCAATGACGCCTGGGGATTCCGGGAGTTTTGTTATCCATTTCATGGGGTTCCGCTTTGGGAAGGCTACAAAGCCGGCGACCGGTGCACAGCGTACAAGTGGCATCTGTTCGATCCCGTGGCCTTCACGAAATCCCTCAAGGTCACCATTGAACACGGTCATGCCAATGACCGCCAAGATGATTATTACACAGTGGCCTATTGGTATCAAACGTTGCCCAGCCCCACTCCACCTCTCATGGCCAATGCCGTCGAGCGCCTGCCGGACGAAGGTCAACTTTTAGCCAAGAGCCTTTTCTTGAATAAGGAAATCGCTATCCGGTGGGATCAGGGTGAGAAAAAAGACGCCCTGACCCGCATTGACGAATTCCTTCAAGAAAATCCCAAAGCCGATCAATATGGATATTACTCCTTGCGCAAGGGACTTTTGCACAAGGAGATCGGTCAACTGACGGAAGCCCGGTCCGAACTGGCAGAAGCCTTGAAGCGCAGCACTCCTTCCGATCCGCGGGCGGTTGAACGGGACGCCCCTGCGATTCATTGGCTGGCGGATCATGAAAGCGCCATACTGGAAGGAAGAAAACTGGCGCACATTTACGTAGCCAGTGCGGGATATCATGAAGTGTTCGTGGATGGGCAGCCGGTCGGTACCGGCAGCGGCTGGCAGGCCATCCGGGATTATCCAGCCGATATTGGGCGGGGAAATCATGTCCTTGCGGTATCCGTAAAGTATGAAGGACAACAACCCGGCCTAATGATCAAGCTCAGCCATCGTAATGGCTTTGTCAGCACCGACGCGACCTGGAAAGTCTCCGCCGAATTGATGAAAAACTGGAACCTGGAACGTTTCGATGACACGTCTTGGGCCTCCGCTGCCGAGGTGGGAAAATTGGGAGAATCACCCTGGATCTCTACCCGCGATCCATTTCCCTTCCTGGCCCCTCTTCTCAATTCCCGCTTCATATGGAGCACGGCTCCAGTGAAAGAGGATCAAATGCTCTATTTTCGGAAAGAATTTCGCATTAAATGATGCATTCTATCGATGTTATTGCATTATATTTTTGCCTATATGTTTGAAAACTAGCTTGACAGTTCTATATCGAGCATACTACATTCTCTCTTTGAAAGAGATGTCGTTTTTTCATGATCCGCAAGGATCATTTATTTTTTTGTGGCGGCCCGCGGCAAGAAAGATCTGAAAAGGGAAGGAGGTGATGTCCGGTACTGGGAGAGGCGGGTGGATCCTCGATCAGGATCGTTCCCATGTGGTAGAAACGTTTTGTGTCACATTCTTGGAAGGTCTTTCCAGGCTTTCCCCCCTATCGACGAGTTCAGGGAAATCCGGTATGAGGTGGATCGGTTTGGTCCCGCGTGGGGAGGACCGCATCCCATGAACCTATGGGATTTCCCGGGAACCAGGCTTTTTGGCCAATCAACGGCAAGAAAAGTGGAGTAGTGAAACTATGCAGAAAAAAATCTTTGCATGGAGCGTATTCGTATTGATATGCAGTCTGACCGCCGGGCAGGCCCTGGCGCAAGGCCTATTCGAAAAAACCGCTGACTGGGGGACAACAGAATATCCCCCCCAGCGGGGTTCTTTCAAAGTTCCCGGCAGCGTGACCTTTGCCAATGGAACATACACGCTGTGGGGTAATGGCGATGACATTTGGGATAACAACGACGAAGGTTTTTTCGTGTACACCGAAAAAACCGGCAGCTGGCGTTTGTCTGGGCGTGTGCAATGGATCGATCCCGGCCCGAACGAGTGGTCCAAGATCGGCCTGATGATCCGCGAGAACGGGGCCGATCCGTATTCCCGTACTTTCTATACGATTCTGCGCGGACAGGATTTTGGTGACCGGACGGATGTCGCATGGCGTGACAACACCGGCGGCCCTTCCTACAACACCCAGACTTTTCAGCCTGATCCGGACTTTCCCGGTTCCTCCATCCCGGTGGAAGCCACCCTGGAGGGATTGTGGTTAAGCGTGACCCGGATCGCCGAAGCGAACATGGTGATCGCCGAATATTCGTTCGACGGCGCCACTTGGGTGACCGCTGGATCGCGGGTGATGGAATTACCTGAAACCGTCGCGTACGGTCTTTGCATCACCAATCACGATGATAACGATTTCTTAGCGGAAGCGATCGTGAGCGATGTAAAATTGGAGGAAGCGGCGGGCACCATCGTGATGCGTTCCTTCTCGGGACCGGAATACTTTGGGGCCACTTCCTTGTATAAAGCCGGGGATACGTTCCAGGTGACACTGACCTTGACCAACACCCACGGCGTTGCCGTCGAATCCGTTTTGACAGAAACCGTGCCTGCCGGGTGGATTGTCTCTGAAATCAGCGATGGCGGCTCCGAAACGTCCGGGGTAATCATGTGGAATCTTTCCGTTCCGGCCGGTAACTCCACGGTACATTATAAGGTGACCGTGCCGGATGATCCGGCCCTCAATGTCTCATTCAACGGGAATCTGGATGGCGTGACCACCGGCGGACCTGCCCAATTCAACAGATTGCTGGACGGAGTGGGGATGTTTACGGCGCATGCTGATATCGGCGCGGTGGCCGCCGATGGCGCCGCCACATACAATGAAGCCCTGGATGAATATGAGGTCACCGGCAGCGGGACGGACATTTGGGACTATTCGGATGAGTTCCATTTTGTGTTCAAAGAAGTACACGGTGCTTTCAGCCTCAAGGCGCTGGTGGAGCTCGATCCTTTCGAGAGCAGTAACGAGTGGGTGAAAGCGGGCCTGATGGCGCGCGACGATTTGTCTTCAGATGCCGCTAACTACGCAACCATTATTCGTACCGATCTTCAGCAAGATGCCCAGTGGCGGCTCGTAAAGGGTGGCTCATCGGACAGCACCTCCGCCAACATGAATGCCGATCAGCTGGGAGAGTTGGAAATCACCCGCGCCGGCAACATCTTCCAGGCTTGGTACATCAGCCTGGAGACCGGCCAGCGGACGTTGCTCAACACCCAGGTGGTGGAGATGCAGGATCCCATCGTGGTTGGCCTTTGCGTCACATCGCACGAGGACGGCAGCCTTTCCAAAGGCTATTTCCTGAAAACGGAGCTGCACGAATATCCGGCCTTCGCCGTTCGGAGCCTGCCCGTGGATGCTCTGCCGGCGGGGGGTGGCGTGGTGGAGGGAGTGAAACTCGTGGTGGAAGTCCTCCCGGGAACCTCTTTCACCGGTACGGTGGTGGAAAATCTGCCCATGGGCCTGACCGCCGCGAATTTCAGCAGCCCTGACGCCAACTTTGCCAATGGGATGATTACCTGGACCCTCAGCGGGATGGAAGGCACGGCTGAGTTGACGTATGACCTGACCGTCTCCGAAAACGTGGCCCTGAATGGGGTGACGTTAAGCGGACAGGTGAATTTCAGCGATGGGTCTTCCCTTGCCACCGTGGGGGATGATTCCCTCTACCCGGTCTTCTGGACCGTGCCGTATTTCGATCGCGCGGTTACCTTGGACGGGGTGATCAGCGAGGGAGAATACGAAGGCGCGTACGTGGAGACCTTCGCGCATGAAGAGGGCGATTTGACGCCTCCGGGTGTCCATTGGAGCGGCAAGGCCTATCCGGCGGACGAAGAGAACGCCACCTTCCACATCTTCCACAACAGCCGGTACATTTTCGTGGCCGTGGATATCACCGATCCGATTTTGGATTTTGAGTCCGGATTTACCGCATACACTGAAGTGTGGCGTAACGATTCCGTCGAACTGCACATGGATGGCAACCTCAGCCGCCTCGAGGCCAAGGAAGATAACCGGTTTGGATTCCAGGCCGCGGTGCTGGGCGACGGCTCCAGGACCGCCAGCACGTCGGCTCCCACGCCGGTGGCGCTTCCCGGCGGCGGGTATGCGTCCAACGACGGCGCGTTTTGGAACTACGGCGCGCGGGCGAAGGAAGATGGATCGGGATATGTCGTGGAGTATCAGGTGGATAAATTCCAGATTCTGGATCCTCCCACACGGACGGTCATTGGTTTTGAAATCCTCATAAACGGGGCGGAAGGGACCGGTGACCGTACCTCCAAGTGGGGGTATTGGAACACAAAACTGGGCATGGCGCAGTCGGATGCCGAGCATTGGAACGATGAACGCGGCTGGGCGATCATAGAATTGATGGGAGCGCCCGTTCAATCGGTTTCCGACTGGTCCTTGTTCTAGCGGTTGATAAATTCCAGTTAAACAGTTAAACAAGCAAAAGGGCGGTGAATTTCTTCACCGCCCTTGCTTCTCCTCTTAGGAATGATTTCCGTAAGTGCCTTCCTTCCTGGGAAGTGAATCTTGGTTATTGCCGCAAAAAGAACCAAACCGCCGCGAAATACGGATTCTTATTGCATGATTTCCCAATCCATGACCATTGTCGGTTCCGGACTATCCACGTAGAGGCCGAAAATGTGGCCGATGGACAATTCCGGCTCCCAAAATTCGATTTCAGCCGCACATTCAATTACAATTCCTTTTTCGACCAGTTGGTTCCCCTCTTTTTCAAAATGGACAACGGTGCTCCAGGGAAGGGAACTTCCACTGGTGATGACCAGGTCCAGGTTGGCATCGCCGTCGACGTCACAATAATGGACCGCTTCCGCTCCATGGCCCGGTTGCCCGTACCATAATTCCTGGAACGTCCCGGACCACTGGTCGGCGGAAAGGCGCTCGATCAATTGGATGGAAGCGCCCGATGGGCTGTCCCCGTAAAACATTTGCCCGACAATAAAATCCAACCGTCCGTCCCCGGTATAATCGCACACAGTCAAACCGGCAATCCCACCTAAGCCGCCCCGGTTTCCACTCCAGTTGAGGGTGCGGGAGTGAACCAGCGTTTTGGTTCCCTTGGCGGTCAGGGTGCCGTCCGCGTTGATGGTGTACGCTTGGTCATAAATTTCACATTTCATGCTTTTAGGACCTGCCGCGTCGTTGTCTTCGACCCAAGCGATATGCAGTTCGCCCCCGTCATAGTATGCCTCCACCCCAATGGGGCTGATGTCGGCCGGGGTAGTGAACAGAGGGGGTTGGACCAGTTCCCATTCCCCGGCGGCGTTGAGTTTCCGGTGTTGGAACTCAGTTCCTTTACTGGGGAAATGGCTATCGCCTTTGGAAACCGTCAAAATCGCGTGCAACTCTGGTTGGCCGCTGATCCGGAACATGTCCATGCCCATGTCGAACACGTTGCCGGAATACGCCTCCCCGGAGATGATGGGTTCGGCCAAGGGCTGCAAGGCGAAATCCCACAATTGCGTGCTGGCCTGGAAGGTAAATTTGTAGATGTAATACCCCAGCGATGGTGAGTTGTTATCCCAGTCCGTCACGTACACGGTCAAGCCGTCCCGTAATGCATCCTGGGCTTGGACGGGAACCGCCATACTGAGGACCACACTGAGTGCCACGATGATAAACCATTGACGCTTCATGCTGCACAACCTCCTTTTTGTCGTTCAAATCATGAGTTGAAGGGAATTATAAAGATAGCAAAGCGGAACTGTCTATAAGGAAATTCCCTCACTTTTTCAGGGAAAAACCCCTGAAATAGGTCTCTGTGGGAAGGAAAAAAGCCTGGGCATCCTCGAACTCTCGTAAAGCAGAGAGAATTAATCATCGAGGGTGGTCAATCCTTCCCGAATGGCGAATTTCGTGAGTTGAGCAATGGAATGCAAATTCAATTTATCCATGATTTTCTGGCGGTGCCCTTCGATCGTTTTTTCGCTGAGATTCATGGCGGCGGCAATGGCTTTGGTCGAGAGGCCTTCGGCGATCAGCTGAAGCACTTCGCGTTCCCGGGCGGTCAAGCCGTGCCGGCCGGGTTCCTCATTTTCAGGGACGTGGCGGATGTAATCCTCTACCACCAAGTGGGTGATGCCCGGGCTGAGATACATTTTCCCTTGCACGACCGATTGGATGGCTGTCGTCACTTCGGCCACGGCCCGGTTTTTGAGCAGATACCCGGAGACGCCTGATTTGAGCGCGCGTTCCACAAACCGTTTGTCGGAATGCATGGAGAGAATGATGATCTTGAGATGAGGATGGGATTTAAGAATTTGCCGGGCGGCATCGATTCCGTTCAAACCGGGCATGCTGATATCCATGAAGATCACGTCGAGGGGCATCGCGGTGGCCAGACGGATCGCCTCCCGCCCGTCTTCGGCTTCGGCCGCTACCTCGATTCCCGGTTCTTGGTCCAGCACATGGCGAATGCCTTCCCGCACGATGGTATGGTCGTCCGCGATCAATACCCGGATAGTACGCATGGTTCCATTCTTTACGTCAAGGATCGTATGATCCCCGGTCAGTCAATTGACCTGTTTTTTTCGGTGATTTACTCGAATACAGTACTTTCTCAGGGCTTTTTCCGGTGTTCCGGCACGGATAGGAACGCAATACGATTCCCCTCTTTCCGGGAGAAGACCAAAGAGAGAGTAGCCCTGAAAAGGCGGAATTCATTTTTCCCTCTGCATTCAAGTAAACAGTTACCTGTTTTTCTTTATTCTTCTTTTAATCCGGCAGGTGATATTCCGCAATCCAGAAAAACCCTTGTTTTCCTTTCAGAAATTACTTGGCGGGTGGTATTCACCGCCTAGCCCGAAGCGGTGGATTCTTTCCCGGCGAGGGGCATTTCCAGCACTACCCGTGTGCCTTCGTTGAGGTGGGAATGGCATTCGAAACGCCCGCCCAAGTATTCAATCCGTTCCCGGATGCTGAACAGGCCGAAACTGTGTTTCCGGTTGGCGTGCAAGGAACGGATGTCGAAGCCCTGGCCTCGATCCTCCACCGTGATCCGCACGCGGTCTTCGATTGTGCAAAGATTTACCGAGGCGGAGGCCGTTTTTGCATGTTTGAGAACGTTGAAGAGCAGCTCCCGGACCGCCCGGAACAGAACCCCGCGGGCGTCTTCACTGAGCGGTTTCGGATGACCGTCATCTTTCAATTCCACTCGCAGGCCGTGCAGGGTTTCCATTTGTTCGGCGACCCATTCCAGGGCAGGCTCCAGTCCCAACTCATACAAAACCGGCGGGCTGATCTCGAAGGTCAACGTCCGCGCGTCTTGAATGGTCTGTTCGAGCATGTCCAGCGTCTTTTGCAACAACGCGGATGTCTCAGGGGAGTGATTCTTCCGCTGCAGGGTTTGAATCATCATTTGGCATGCGGCCAATCCATGCCCGATGCGGTCATGCAATTCGCCTGCGATCTGGCGCCGGTCCCGCTCTTCGATCAACGACATCTCGGATGCGAAAGATTGAAGTTGTTGTTGATACTGGAGCAACTTTTCATGGGCTTCCCGCAGGTGGGTTGTGCGTTCCGTCACCAGGCGTTCCAGGTTGATATGCCGGGATACCGCATAACCCAGAGCGGTGATGGTCACCACCAGCAAAATCCAAAACCCCGGTTCTTGATACCACGGCCGCAAGACGAGGAAATCAAAATGGACCGGTTCAGGATCGATGTTCCAGTTGCGGTCCATGGCCCGGACCTGAAAGCGGTGATGGCCGGGAGGCAGATCGGTATACAGCGCGGTGGTTTTTTCCGTAAAAGGGGACCAGGGAGCCTCGTCTATCCGGTGCGAATACAGCAAGCGGCCGCGCGGTGTGTATTTCCATTTGTCGGTTCCCGAATACACAAACTGGGCCACTACCCCCGGGGCCAGGGTGTCGGGATTGCCTTGGGGATCCAGAAAGGTCCGGGGTGGATCCGGATCCGCTTCCGGATGATAGAGGCTCAATCCGCGTGAGGTGGCCGCCCATAACCGGTCTTGGCTATCCTCGAACACCTTGAGTACACAAAACGAGGAAAGCCCTTCATCCACGGAATTTTGCACCCAGGACCCTTGAAAATAACGGTATAAACCGTTCCAAGTGGCCGCCCAAACCGATCCGTCGCGGCTTTTTATCAAATTGGGCGTCGCGTCCAGGTTGGCGCGCACCGTCCGCCAGGACCGGCCGTCGTATTCGTAGATGGCATTCCGGTCCGTGAACCACAGGATTTTCTCGCTCGCCGGGAAGATGCACATAGCGGAATCGCCCGGGTACTCAGAGCCGAATGTCCGGTATTCTCCGTTTTGATACCGGCCCACGCGTTCGTCTGTCATCCCCCCCAGCCAGATCGTTCCTTCCCCGTCTTCATACAAATACCGCAGTTGTTCGATGTTCCACCGGTCTCCCAGGTCCAAAAAGGGATGAAACGCGGAACCGTCATAGATGTCCAGACGGTATATGAAATGTTCCCGGGTAGATTCTGGGCTTTCGGCCTGCACCCAAATCGTCCGGTCGCTGCGGGGAAAGATCCAACTGATCCGCCGGCCCTCCGGATGGGCCACCGGCTGGAATTCGCCCGTTTCGGGATCGAAGGTGAGCAAAACCGAATTGATGGTTCGAATGGCGATTTTACCATTTTTTAAATAGCAAAGCCCATAGGGTTCCCAGAGATATGTGCTGTATCCTTCCGGTAAAGAATAAAAATGCCATTGATCCCCTTCCAGCCCGATTAGTTTATTGAAGGTGGCAAACCATAAGCGGCCTTGTGGATCTTCACAGATGGCGTTGATGGGTTCGTCAAGACGGGCCACGGCTTCCGGAGTCCGCCATGTGGCCGGTGCGTACCGGGCGATCCCAGGAGACAGGCTGACCCAGAACGTATGGTTGGATTCATACATGACGGGCGCCCCCCGTTCCAACAGGGGAAGTTGGATGCTGGTGAGGGAAGGGAGTTGAATCTCCGCTTGTTCGATAGCGCCGCCGATATTGGTCACATAACTCAGATATGGATAATAGGCGTCTGACTCCCACAGCCAAAAACTGGAGAAAATACCTGGCCAGGCCGCTTGAATATCGCGGTGCGAAATAAATTTCATATGCCAGGTTTTTCCATCGTAACGCAACAGGACGCGAGTCCCTGTCGGGCGGAACAAAGCTGTGGCGTAAAACCGGCCGGCTTCATCTTCCAGCACAGAGTCGAGATGGAGCACGCGGAACGCCTCGGGGACGAGATATTCTCTCCAGGAGGAGGAGGGATTGAGGGGAAGATTTTCTGCCGTGATTTTGGCAACCCCGCGGTTCCCCGCCACCAAGACATTGCCGTCGGGCGAGGCCGTGAGAAACGTGAAGGAACCTAAGTCGGTTTCCGTGGCGTACTTGATCACGCGCGATGCCTTCAGAGGAGCATGAAATTCCACAAGCCGGTCCGGATAACACACCAATACCCGGTCTGTCCCCCCCGGAAGAACCTGCACCTGCCCGAGATCAAAACCTTCAATGGGGTAGGATTGCCATTCCCCATCCTTGAATAATTTGACACCCTCCGAATAAGAAGACCACAATTGTTGGGACCGGCTTTCAAAGACTTGCAACCACACCCCGGGAGAAGGGCGTTTCTGGACGGCATAACCATCTAAAAAACTGATGTAATCCACCGCGCCATGCCGGATCCAAATTTTACCGTCCATTCCGATTTGGCACAGTCCGCAGGATTCAGTCAGTCCATCTTCCGTGGACCAATAACGCCAGTGCCCTCCGGGTTGTTTGTTTGTCGACTGGATCACCGGCTGCAGATAATGTTTCCCCAGGATGGGAAGCGATTCCACCGTACCCGTAAATAGCGCCACCCCGTTTTCTTCCGCGGGCGGAATGGCGGTGTAGGACAAAACGATGGTCTCCCTTTGCGGCGTCAGCGTCCAGGATATCTGGTTGGCCGATGGAGAATATTGGCCGCGGCCGCCGGGTTCCGCTTGCCACCCCGGAGGGAGTGTTTCCGTGATCGTAAAAGAGTGTTTCTGTTCCAGGCCGCAGATCACGGATATACTCACCTGCAACGGCACTCCGGCCTGGTAGGCGCCGGTGGGAAAATCCCTCCAGGCCACGGTGGGCGCCGGCCGCAATTGGATTTGCGTGATCCGGGCCTGCGCGAGCTGATCATTGTCCTCTGAATTGGTAACGACGAATCCGTAGGCGGCGGATTCGTCCATTTCGATCTCCTTCTGGCTGTCGAAATGCCATTGTTCCCCATCGGTGGACCATTCGGAAAAAAATACCCCTCGGGGGGCAATCCGGGTGACACGGAACCAGACTGCTTCACCCGGTTCGAACCGGTTTTTCCCATAGGGGTCGTCGATCCGGAGGGATTGTTCCATGGATCCCGAAACCGCCGCCCGCCACGCTGAAAAAGCACTGGAGCCCAGGCGGCTCTCCGGCCCGGCGTTCCGAAAAATCATGAAAAAGGGAGAATCGGCCTTGCGGGCGCTGTCTCGAATCATGAGGCCGGTCCGGGCCTCGGGATTTTTTCCGCCGCGGTTCAGCCATTGCACTTGGCCCGACAGCGACCAGGAACCGGTGCGTTCCGCGTACACAAAAAAACCTTCGTCCTGTTCACCGCCGATCTGATTCCCATTCCCCGACAATACGATGGTCCAACCGTCGGACGACTCGATCATTTCCCGGCATCCTGGGATTTTCCAGTTACCGATCTGGGAGGCGTCCTCCCATCCCCAATCCGCCGTAAGGAGTGCAAGTGATTTTGCCTCCCCTGGTTCATCGGCCGGACAAATCGAAATCCATCCCCACACGGAGAATGTGATCCCAAGGCTAAGGAAACCGCAACGCGTCGTCATGCCGGTCACAGGCCCAAGGTCACAATCCCACGATTGAAACCCTGGGAATGCTTTCATTTCTTGAGACTATCGGCCCGAATGCAGTACTTTCTCAGTACCAGTACTATATTCGTGGCATGAGTATCGATGAGAAGGCCAATCCATTCCCTCTCCCTTGGGGAGAAGGTCCGGGCGGGGGATACCCTGCAAGGGCGAAAAGCATCCATTCCCGGTCATGGCGCAAATAGTTGCTTTCGCATGATAGTCTGGAATTGATTCAAACATGGTTAGCGTTTGAAAAAAAGGATTGCGGTAGGGGAAATAACGATTTGCGTTTTTTGGGGCGGCTAGGCTTCCGCGGCCGGCTGATCGTGCGAATGGACCACTTTGATACCGTACATTTGGCAGAAGGCTTCCACCTCCCGGCGGTGATTGCCATAAAAATCCACCTGATGGAAGCCCCGCACGTCCCGCACGTCCTCCACTTTGTCCATGGCGATTTCCACGCTGGTGCGGCACCCCCCCGCAGGCGGCGTGTTGACGTTGCCCGCCACCGTTCCCGTGTCGACGATCAACTCTTTGTCCCCATTGAAGCGTACCTGGGTGACCGGCTGCCCCACCTTCCAGAGCACTTGAGGCGAGACGCCCAGCCCGGATTCCGAATGCGAGCGCAGGATGTAGGGTTCATGGTCCTCATTCAGGCCGTTCAGGCGGGTCCCGCTGACGCAGTGGGCGGCCACTAACACGTTCTTCACGGTTTCGGGGACCGGATCCTGCATGAATCCCGGCTTGTCAAACAAATAACTGCACAACATCAGCGACAACGCGCCCCCCACATCGGCCTCGCAACCGTAGGTGACTCCCGCGTCCTGGAACAGGGAAGCGCCCATGCAGGGAGGTGTGGGAACCGCCCGGTCGGTCACCATGCCCAGGCAATCGGTGGTAATGGCGTTGCACTCTTCGTCCCGCAACAAGCGTTTGGCCGTTGTGAAGGACCGGGCGGCATTGAGGCAATCCTGCCGGGTGGGTTCGACGATTTTTTTAGCGTGACGGCGGAATTGGTTGGCCACGTCATGGACTTCGTCGTTCTCGGGCATCTTGGCGAACAGGTCGCTCAGGGTGTTGCGCGGTACGCGGCGGATCTTCGTCCCCAGGTTCTCCAATATCTCGTCGGAACGCTGGTCCCCGCTGACCACGAGCAGGCGGGTTTCTTCGAATTGCCGCTTGGCCCGCACCATGCGGAACGCCTGCTTAACCGCCGGCGTTTCCAACGAAGAGATCACGTGGACACCCGGATTGCGGGAGAATCGCAGCACATGTCCTGTGAACGCCGTGCCGATGGGCGCGAAGACGATGGTGGGAAATCCTGCCTGGGTGACAGTTTCCGCCCATCCCCAGCAATTGAGATGCTGGAGACTCACCAGGACGGCGTGGGGCTTTTCGGCCTGGACTCGTTTCACGAATCCGGCGATGGCTTCCTCGCTTTCAAGGGGAGTCTCTTCTTGCCGCAGATCGACTCCCACTTCCTGGGCATATTGATCGAAGAGCCTGCTGAATTCGGCACGGTGTTTCTCGAGGTCGTACGAGGTTCCCGGCCACCCTAGCCAGTACGGCGGCTTCAACCGGATCACGGCTGCCAATATACGGACCTTGGGTTTCGGGCGGAAACTCGCCAGGTCGATGTATTCACCCAAATCCCCGGTGTCTTCCGGTTGGCGTTTCGCGGCCATTGCTACAGGCGCGGCCATCGCCAAGGTGGACATCGAGATGAAACAACGGCGCGACAAGGAACAACACGTGCACGATTGGCTGACTGGCGTTTGCATGATGCGATCCTCCCCTTGGGACGATTTCAGATAGTTTTCTTGGTTTGGATACTCCATTCGATGATATCACTGTAACAAAACGGGGAGAAATTATGAATCCAACCACGGGGAATTGCGGAGGAAATGGCAGGAGACCGGACGGGAAGGGCAGGGGAAAGAAATCCGCGCCGGGAAGGCGGCTGACAGGGGACACACCGTAGCTCTTACTCCAATTATTACTCCAAAAAACGGGGCGCCTTACTCCATGCGCCCCGTATCACAGGATTTCTTCAACACCTTGGACCGTGTGTGCTAGAACAGACTCCAGAATTCGACCGGTGTGGCAGCCATGAAAATGATGTCTCCCGCCCCACCGCCAGTCAGCCGTCCGGTAGAATCGATTTTTAAATCGTACGGTGTGGTTTCGGGATCCAGCCAGGCACGATTGGCCAGCTCTTCCTCGGTGAAGAATCCCCAGTCGAATTCATCCTGGTTCCAGCCGATGGCGCGGACCCGGTTGGCCCAGAAATACTGAATTTCCAGATCTTGGGTGCGGACCCCGCTGCCATTGGGGCCTGGGCCTTGCCGGTCGTCGTCGTCCATACCGATGTTGAATCCCATCTTGTAGCCGTTGTCGAAGACGATACCGGAATCGGGGGGAGTCAATGACGCTTTGGAGAACTTGGCTTCCAGTACCCAGCCGCCGGCAACCTCCTTGCCCACACCGAACACATCCCCATCCGGGCCATAGGTCCAATCCGGATTGGCGGGGGAGTACGTGGTGCGGGTTCCCCGCGCGTTGGCGGTGTCATCCCAATCGGAGAAACGGCCTTCCCAATTCATGTACGGGTGCCCGCCGTAATCAGGCGGGTTGCTGTCGTAGTTTTGATCGAATTTCCAGTTTTCGACATCGAAAATCAATTCGATGGCATCATCTTTCCAGAAGGCGTTGTTGGGATCGTCCGAATTCACGATGTCGTCTTTGGCCGAAACCCCGATATAGAAATAGTCGTCGTCATGCGCCAGGAAGAAGGTGAAACTGGTATCGTCGGGGCCGTTGGTTTCCCGGTCTTCGGGATAGTCCAGATTCCACGCGCCCGCGCCTGGCACCACCGGTACGCCCACGAAGCCTCCATATTCCGCGGACGAGACCGACGCGTCCAGGGTAATGGATCCCTTGGCCACCTTGGGTACCGAAAGCGTGGTTTTCTCAATGTCGGACCAGGGGCCTTCGGCAGTGACATCAAATGTCTTTGGATCATAATCGGGTGGCGGGACCTGAGCCCATCCCAGGTTACCGGCCATCCACCACAAACCGATCACGCCTAAGAAGGTGAAACTCATTTTTTTCATCGTTGATTAACCTCCCGCGGATGCTAGGGTTATTCATACATGGGATGAAATGCGTCCGAATTTAAATTACGTGCGATACCCTCCTTTCTTCAGTATAAATGAAAGTGGCAAGTTTACCGGTTGTTTTTTTCACTCCTCTATTTTCCCAATTAAACACAACTTAAATCAAAACAACGGCCACTCCTCCACATTGGTTGCCACTACGAAGGAGGCAGGGGCCCAAGTGGAATCATCATCTCCCGTACCCACCCACATGATCTGCCCTCCGAACGTGGGTGAATTGGAGGTGGCGATGACCAGTGGTGTGAACAGGACCTTGCGGCTGTCGAGCGGATCGGGTTTCTTCAATTCCCAGCCGAAGAGATCTTGATCCTCGGGGAACATATCCGCCACTTCGGGCGTGTCGCTGTATGGGGAGGTTTCGATCGATGACCAGGGCACGAACAATTCATACACATGTGTAAAGGGATATTCGGCCTTGAACGATTCATGATAGGTCTCGACGAATTTGTACACCGCTACCCAATCGGTCATGTGCATGCCTTTCAGATCCCGCCCTTGATCGTCTTGCAGCCACCAGGGCCCGTCCGTATCCGTGCGTCCCCCGCCGCGCCGCCCATGGTCGAACCGGCGGGTATAGAGTTTATTCATATCCTCGACGGCAGTCATCGCGATAATGAACTCCCCCGGATACCACTTGCGCCCTTCCACAAAGTTCTCCACTTTATCCGGCTCCCAGGGTTCGGTGTCGCCGTACCAGATTTTCGCTTGCCGCGGATTGCCGGTGAAATCAAAAAACCACGTCATGCTGTCGCGCAGATACCACTGGTGATAGTTTGTAGTTTCGTTGTCGTCGCACGACTGGTCGAACTCCATGGTTTCACAAGCGAAATACATCCCCGTGGGGCTGTGCACCACGCACGTGCGGCACACCAAATCCGCATCGTTCCAGTTGGTCCCGCCGATGGCCGCGGGATTGACGGGATACCCGATCCCGCCGAATTCGAGCCATTCTCCCTTGGCCCAGCCGGCGTCGTCGAACACTCCGTCGATTCTCATCTCGCTGTCTGCCACCGGCATGAAATGATACTCCGGCGCGAGAGGATTCTGCGCCCCCGCGGACATCCCTAGAAACCACACGAAACCAATACTCGCGAAAATGGATGATCGTCTCATCGCTTGTCCTCCTGGAATCGATCCATTGGGGATCGTGATGTCCTCGCGGGCCCCCTGAGCGATTCATTTCGTCTTGCGATTGATCGTTCATCCTCCTCCCCGGGAGGATGGATGTCAATGCGAATCCCGGAATTTTGTGCACGAGCTGGGGCAACCGAGAGCAAAATGAAAGAAGAAAAGAGGCGGGGAAATCAGGGGCCGAATATGATGATATCCCCCTGGCTGACCACACCGTTGGTGATGTCATAGATCACCGCTAAGCGCTGATCCTGGACTTCGGAGAGGTTATCAGGGCCTTGGCTGGAGAGCAGGTATTCGGGATTTTTCGGGGAGCCGGGCGAGTGGTCCGCGGCGAATTTCAGCAAAGTCGCGGGCCAGGCGCAAACCTTGCTTTGGTTCAAATAAAAATATTCCTTGTCATCAAACGTACTGGTCCGGCTGCCTTCCTGGGTGTTAAAGGGATCGATGGCCGGCACATTGGCGTAAGCGACCGGCTGAAAAATTTCCCCCGCCCGGAACTGAACATCACCCATGATCTCGAGCGAGCATGAATCGGGATACCCGCTCTGATCGGCACGGTACATCTCGATGGCAGTCTTCATGGCGCGCAGGTCGGCATACACGCGGGCCACTTTGGCTTTCAGTTGCGCTTGTAGAAAATTAGGCACGGCGATGGCGGCCAGAATGCCGATAATCGCCACCACGATCAACAGTTCAATCAACGTAAAACCACGGCGGGCGGATGAAATCTCCATGAATTTCGAGCACCTTGTCATTCGCATGATTTTTGTTGATTGATCATACCGGGGGGAGAGAGTGATGTCAAATAACTTGCGGAATGTGTTGCTCCCGATCCCTATCATGGATCCCGGGCGGCGGTAGGCCGCGCTGGAGCCGGAAGAGGGCAGGGAAGGCCGGCTTCGGGCTTCATGGTGTTTTCTTCGGGATGGTTGGCCGCACCAGTTGCAGAAAGACGTCATGCAACAGGCCGTTGGAGGCGATGGCGTGCGTCATGCCCAATGAAACTTCCCCCGCCAGGTTGGTGATCTTCCCACCGGCTTCCTGGATGATGGGGATCAGCGGGGCGATGTCCCACGCGTGCATCGTGGTGTCGAAGCCAATGTCCACCCGGCCTGAGGCCACCAGCAGGTAGGCGTAACAATCCCCCCAGGTCCGATGGAAGCCGGTTTCCTTGAGGATGTTCAGAAACGTCTCCAGACCCCAATCGTTCACCACCGCTTCGAACGAAGTCATCATCACCGCAGCCTGGGACAACTCGCTGGTCTGGGAAACATGGCAAGGCTCGCCATTCAGATAACAGCCGTGACCGCACAGCGCGGCCAGGGTTTGCGCGAGGGGAGGATAGCGGATGACGCCCAGCAGGCTCTCCCCTTCGCTTTCCAGGCCTATCAAGGTGCCGAACAGAGGCACCCCGCGGATGAAACTCTTGGTGCCGTCGATGGGATCGAGCAGCCAGCGCAACCCGGAACGGCTGGGTTTCTCACCGAACTCCTCGCCGAGTATGCCGTCATCGGGGAAATGTTTCTCGATTTCCCGGCGGATGTATTCCTCGGCGGAACGGTCGGCATCGGTCACCGGGGAGTTGTCCGGTTTGATGTGGACATCGAAGGACTCCTGAAAATACTGCAAGGTAATCTTCCCTGCTTCCTCGGCCACGTGCACGGCGAAATCCAGCAATTCTTTCATGGGAGGAGACTCCTGATCGATGGCGAAGGCCCCATCACTTCTTGATCCGTAAATTCTCAAAGACATATAGCCCGCTTTTGCCCGGGCAGGCGAGGTCGATGTCGCCGTCGCCGTCGATATCATCCGCCGCGGAGAGCAGGCCGAACGCGGCCGTTGTCCCTTCGTCGATCGTATGCCGGGTCCAAGACACGGATTTCGGGGTGAACGAGTAGTAATAAATACACCGGGGATCATTTTCGCCGGGATCGTTGCCATTATGCGCCCAATACCGTTTGCCGGTGATCAATTCCGCGCGGCAATCGCCATCCAGATCGGCAAGCAGGAGGCAATGCGGCTGCGACCAGCTTTTATCGATTACGTGGATTGTCCAGGTCCGTTTCGAGTCTTCTTGCCGTTGCTCCGCCCAGAACAGGCCGTAATCATGGCCATAGCCCCAGATAAGATCCATCTGCCCGTCTTCGTTGACGTCGTGCGCCAAGATGGGGACGCTAGTGGAGCCAAGGTCGAACTCAGCATGCCATCGATACGTGAATTGACTGTTTTCTTTTTTTACCTCATACCAGCCCTTAGGGCAGATGATATCCCACTGCCCGTCCTGGTTGACATCGCCCACGCCGATGCCATGCCCCGCGCCTTCCTGGCCCGCCGTGTGCTTGATCCATTTCGGGCCACCGGCGGGATCTTTCATGTATTCATACCAGGCGACTTCCCCCATGATGTTGGGGACGATGTCGTCCACTCCATCTCCGCTCAGGTCCGCGAACAGCGCGGTTTCAACGTTTCCGGGTTTGTCGATCGTATGCGTGGGCCAATCGCCGCCCTTCGCCCCGGGATTCTCGCGCCAGAGAATCTCCTGACTGAACCAAGTGACCGAGATGACGTCCAAGTCGCCGTCTCCGTCCACGTCCTGCAAGTGGTTGGCGAAATCGTTATGGTAACCGCTGGACTCCTCGATGGTTCCCACCCGGTGGGGCTGCCAATCCGGCGCGACGTACCAAAATCCGCCACACATGACATCTTTCTTGCCATCTCCGTCGATGTCGCCGATGCCGGCGGTTTCAAAACGGGAATCGGCGTTGAGCACATGCTTTTGGAAGGAGACCGGGTGGGGGGGCGGTCCTGCCTTATCTTCTGCCTGGAGCAAGGATGCCAGGACTATTGGTAACGAAAGCAACGCCACGATCAGAAATGTTTTGGGGGAAGGATAACGATGGACGTGTATCATCTTTCAAACCTTTCTTTCCGTACTCGGTTTGGACAACTGGATAACCCAGCGCGGGGTGAATAAATCCTTGCGGCCAGCTGGCGAATTTCAGGCAGCAAAAACCGCATGGGACAATCCACATCATAGAGGAGTGAGGATAGAATGCAAAGCGTGAATGGTGAATTTCCGGGGAGTAGAGGCAAACTGGAATTGCATTGGATTATCCGGGATTTGCGGAGGTTGGAATTTTGCGTTGGATTGAAGCCTTGGGCAGCCGTGAAGCGGTCACCTTACGGAGACTCCGCTGTTTCGTGAGGTTGCTACTTCTTCCGTCAAGTCATGAATTAGTGAAAAGGCTGTTCCTCACCCTTGTCCTCTTCTAGAGAGAGAAGGAACAGGGACTGATTGGGTTCAGGTGGCTCGATTGAACTACCGGCTGCCATCTGTGGGGAAAGTATGCATTTGCCGGATCATCCATTGTTATATTTAATTCGAAGAATAGGATGCCTTCGTTGTGGAAGCCGAACCATAGAAATTGGTTTCAAACCATAGGAAGCCGAATCGCATTCCTGGCGCGCGGCCGGTTGGCGGAAACCGCCGCCGGGGCGGGATTGGCCGCCTTGATGGTGCTGGGATTGCTGAACATCGCGCGGGGATTTATCCAAGCGGGATTGAATAGCGACGCGCTCTATTTAGCCTGCCTGTACAAAGACCTTTTCGTCGATGGGTATGGTTGGGAGGGCTGGAATCTGCCTCCCGCGCCGTACTTTTTCCCGGACATGGCCCTGATGTTCGCCTGCCTGGGGCTGGCGGAGGATGTGGGGCTGGGATACGCGCTTTATATTGCGGTGTTTTGGTTGGGAATCGCCGTGTTCTTCACAGGCCTCCTATGCTGGACTTCTACGCCCAAGCGGGCGTCACTTTATGCGTTGACGGCGATGCTATATTTCATTGCCTTGCTGCAACTTCCCGATAATCTGCAATTAACCACCTTTTTCTTTATGCCTTCCTTTCATGCGGGGAATTTCTATGCCGGATTGCTCCTGTTGGCTTTGGTGTATCGGATTCTGACCCGGGGGGAAACATGGGGAATCTTGATTCTCTATTTTTGCGTCGTGACCGCTGGTTGCGTATCAGATATTCTCATCCTTCCCCAATTCATCATTCCCCTCCTGTTGACGGGGATTTTTTTTTGTGCTTTGGGCGCGACGGCTTGGCGTGGATTCCTTTCCTTCTTCGGGCTATCCCTCCTGGCGGCCGGTTTGTCGCATGGCGTATGGAGTGGCCTGATTCAACACCTGCTTGGCGCTGTCTTGGTTGATCCCGGGACCCGGATCAATCCCGCCCGCTGGGGGGCCACCGCTTCCCACATGGGGAACGATTTATATACCTGTTTCACCACGGTGGATCGCTCGTTTTTGATTCATTTGGTACTGTTTGCCGGATTGTTTATCGGGATGATCCGGCGATCCATCCTGGTGTTGCGGGGTCGTGATTCCCGTACGTTTGGGAATGTCCATCCGGATCACGCCCTATTGTTCTTGGTGGTGTTTACCTTTTTTTCCCTGGCCGGAAGCGTGTCCTCCACCATTTACGCGTCGTTTTGGATTTCCCCTTCCGAGCGCCGGTATCTTTTGCCCTGCTACCTGTTGCCTCTGCTTTCTCTCACGATGGCACTGTTCACATACCGCGATCGGATTTCGATCTGGATCAAATCGTCCCTCTTGATCTGCGTGACGGTTTACAGCGCGGCCGTGGTCCTGCCCGAGGCTCTTTCCTTGCGCTGGAGCGAATTGAAATTGAGTTACCCCTCCAATGTTCAAAGCCTGGACCGGCTGGCGCGGGAGAAAGGCCTGCGATTCGGCTATGGCGATTATTGGAACGCGAAATTCATCACGATGTATTCACGCGCGGGCCTCCGGGTTAACCAGCTTCATCCCAACCTGGCTCTCTATGCCTGGATCAATAATCTTTCCTGGTATGGCAACGATCCCGGCCGGAAAGGGAGATTCCCCGGGTATCAGTTCATTGTGACGGACCGCATGCAGACCAACCGGATTTTGGAGGAATTCGGCGAACCGGCCTTCCGGCAACCCTGCCGAGGAAGTGAAATTTTCATTTACAACCGCCAGGAGGATTATCGGTTCCGGAACTATTTGCGCAGCCGCCTCTCCCGGGATCTCCACGCCCCCGTGGAGCCGGCTTCTCTCGCGCTTTCGAAACCCGATGGGGCCGCGTGGGACACGGCCGCCGTGGGGATCATCCCCGCCACGGGAGAATTGTCCGTGCGGTTCGATCCCCCTGCCTTGGGGAATCTGCTGGAAATCGCGGCGGATAACAACGATGAATACGAAGTGCGGATCTACGGTCCGGATAGGGAGGCCGGCGATGCGCCCCTTTTGGGTTCCGTGGTGGTTCCCAAAGTCACCGCCCGGGGTCTGCGGAGCCGGATTCTCCCTCTTCCGGAATCCGCGCAAACTCAGTCCGTTGCCCGGGTAGTGATCCGCCCCATTGCCGGGGATGGCTTTTACGGCGTGGGGCATGTGTTCATTTATGAGGACACCTGGCGCAAATGGTGAACAGGCCCGGTCCATTCTCCGCGTAATCCATATCTGATCCACGCCCGTTGTGATTCCATCCAGAGGAACCATGAATTTATTGATTCGGTGTGTTGGTCTCCGGTTCCACTATTTCCTTAATTTCGACCGGCAATCCCTGAAAAACGCCTGTGGGCACCAAGGATAAATCCTCAATTTGGGTGTGGGAATTGAATTCCACACGCAAGTCCCGGATTCCTTGTTCGAAACAGCAACCGACGTAAATCACCGTGCGGCCCTTTTCAGACGCCACGCCCACGGCTCCCCGCCTTTTGAACGGGCCCATCTCCTCGAGATTGGCTTCCCACCATTTTTGCAGCCGCGCGGGGGACATTTTTTCTTTCAACGCGGGAGAAAATAGGGTCATTGGGTGTTGGAAATCTCCACCTGATACCAGATTCAGGCACAGTTGGGCAATTTGGGCCACATTTCCGGAAGACACCACCGTTTGTATTTCTTCCTCGGAAATGAAAATCCGGGGTGGGTGCAGATCACGCGAAACAGCGTCCTCGGCTGTTGTTTTTTCCCCGTTCTCCGGCTGGATGGAGCAACAGACGAGTAAAAAAACACTCGGAATCAACAAAAAAAGAGGAATCCAATTTCTCATAGCGCTTGCCCTCCCTCCATGTTGTATAAATCTTCATGTTGTATAAATCTTAACGAAGGGAAGAACGGAACATAACGGTTAGCGGCCGGAGGTTTGTTTATTGGGATCCGATTTCCAGATCACATACGAGTAAATGACTGGTACCAAGGCGACCACGGCGATTCCAGTGATGAGCACATAGATCAGGAACGATCCCCCGGTAAACCATGGGAGTATCAGGATTACGATCCCCAGAACGGTGAACAGGATGCCACCCAGCTGGTGGGTTTTCTGCCAGGACAACTCGCTGGAAAGCGTCCACGGCGTGCGGATGCCCATGAAGAAATTGCTATGGATTTTCCTGATACTGATCCCGATGATGACGAACAGGAAACCCACGCCGGTAAAGACGATCTTGTTCATTTGGAATCGGTGTCCCAACGCGCTCAAGACCAAAACCCCATGCAGAATAGTCATGAACAGAAATAGACCGATGGCGATCGCCTTGTAGGCCGTCTGGGATTGCTCCAGGTTCAAACGCCGGGGTTCCAGCCAGGGAATTACCAGAAACAACGCCAATAAGAAAACAGAAACCAACGGGATGCTAAGCAGGCCTTCGAACTTCGATCCATAGCGGTCCGGCTGCCCGTCGATTCCCCAATGGACGGGAATTTTCTGCTCCGGCCCCACTTGAATCCACCCATAGACCGAGAGGATAAGCATGAAGACAAGCGCGCTGATTCCAACGTAAACAACCGGTTTTAAATTCATCCGCTTTTGGGTATCCATGAACGCTCTCTCCCTATGATTGCATCCGTCCCTTATGTTGGACGGCATGTTTCCTATTGTACCCAATCCTTACCGGCTGCGGCGGGATTTTTTGACCTTGACAAACTCCAAGAGAATCGAGGAAGGATCGAAGGATTCGTTTACGAGCCGTTCCCGCGCGATGGCGCAATAGTCCGGATTGAGGTCGATTCCGATGAAGTTCCGCCCGGCGGCCTGGGCGGCGAGGGTTGTCGCGCCCGTGCCGTTGAACATATCGAGAACGATGTCGCCCTCAAATCCAGCCTCGGGGGCACGCCGGTAGGTGTACATCCAAATGAGGCGCAGGGGCAAGGAGGGCGGAAACGGGCAGGGATGGCAGCCGGAACGCTTCACGTCGGCGGGGTAGATTGGCCATACCTGCATCGTGAGGTTGCGCCACTCGGCCTGGGTCATCCGGCTGGCTTCTTTGGCCGCCTTGGCGATGGGCGGCGGCGGGCCGTCCTTCACGAAGACGTTGATGAACTCGATGGTGTTGTCTTCGTAGAGATTCGGCGGATAGGGATAGCTGCCGAACATCTTGACGGTGGTTTGCTTCTGCCAGACAAACAGGCTGAAGCGGTGGAATCCGGGAATGCCCGCGAGGATGGTCTGCTCGATATCGCTACAGATGTTTTTGAGATGGCGGGTGTGCTGGCTATTCATCACTTTTTTGGGGATGGGCATGATGGGCGTGACGATGGCCAGTTTACCGTTGGGGATCAGCACCCGGAACGTTTCCTTCCAAACCGCCAGCAAATCTTCCAAGTAGTGCTCATAGGTCGAGTGGCCGATTTGCCCTGGAATGTCGTAGTCGATCACGTTCCAGTACGGGGGGCTGGTGACCGCCAAGGCCACGCAGGCATCCGGCAGATGGCGCAACGTGGCCCGCGCGTCGCCGGTGTGGATTTGGTTGAGCCACCGGCCAGGCCAGTGGGAAGGATCAGGAATGCGGTAGGGGGAGGTTTTCATTGAAGCCTTAGTCATCCACGGAGTTCAGATAGAAATACCAGCGGGTTAAACGGTCGCGGAATTTATATTCCCCGCGCTCTTCACCAGGAACCAAGACGTTGAGTTTTTTCATCCGCTGCAAGAAAGTGTTGAATTTTTTCTTCTCTTCTTCATTCAATTGCTTTTCGATTGCACTTTTTTTGAATTCTAAATCAAAATCAAAGCGTCCCAATTTTTTGAGAATATTTTTATAGTCCTTGCTCCGTAACGCCTTATAGACTTGTTGATCCACGAATTTCCGTCCCACTTCTTCCGCGGAAGCCGCGACAGCCGAAATGGCGGTCTCCTTATCGATAACGGATTGCTCGGCGATCCAAAACGCGGCATCACCCAACAGATGCATCAAGCGGGGAAGGCCGCCGGAAAAATCGCAGAGAATATTCATGGCTTCCTGGTCCACCTGCATATTCACTTTTTGAAAGGCCTTGTCGAAAAAAGTTGATCTCTCTTCCTGTGTCATAGCCTCAATGAGGGCAATCTCGAAAATCCTTTCCACAGGGCGATGGTGTTTGACGATTTCGCCGTATTTCTCTTGTGTCCCGCAAACGATAAGGAGAAGAGGCACGGGAGCGCCACTGACCGCGTTTTCATCCACCAGGCGCTTTAGAAATAAGGCGAATTCCGGCTGCCCGGCGATCCCGTTGATCTCGTCCAGGATAAGAATCAAGCCTTTAGAGCGGGGAGAAAGGGTTTGATAAATAGATCGCAAGAAAGGCAAGAAGCCTTGTTGGATGGAAGGCGCGTCTTTCTTCAATTTATCGAGCCGGAGAGTCATCCCGAACAAGGTTCGCTCTCCAATATACATACTCACAAAATCGCGTATCTTGCTGGAGGTTGATTGCCGGACGGCGTCAGATTGGAGTATCGCCTCCACGGTGGTCATGGCCAGGCCGTCCAGTGTGTTCTTTTCTCCCAGCATGACATGGAATCCACAGAGGCCGGTCTCCGCTTCCGCCATCACCCGGATGAGCCGCGCCAGGGAGGTTTTCCCAATGCCGTATTCCCCCATGATATAAACCGCCTGGGGTTTCCCGTACGCGACCTGTTTGGCTGCGCGGTTGATCCGGTCGATTTCATTCCGGCGGCCGACAAAGAGATCCACGGGAACCGGCTGCCCCGGGTGAAAAGGGCTTTCTCCCTTGCGCTCGAACCGCATGGTCTACCTCAGTTCAAAAAAATATCCTGCCGCCGCAGGATATCATACAACCAAAGTAAAAAGAATAACCAACAGAGATGCCTTTACGCTTCAGCCCACTGCTGCTTGAGATACGCCATCATCTTGGGGATTTCCACTTCGGGTTTTCCCTCGATGCCGCACTCGAAGCTGCAATAGTCCTGGTAGCCGATTTCCTTGAGCGCGCGGAAGCCGGGGCGGAAGTCGTCGTTGGCGTCGTAGCCGGGCTGCTTGCGGCTCGGGCGGCTGGCCAGGTGCACGTGATGCAGATATTGGCGGGCGGAGAGGAAGGCGGAATATTCGCAGACTTCCTCGATACCCATGTGGTAGAAATCGCCCATCATGCAAATGGCGGGATGATTGACTTCCTGGCAAATCTTGGCCGCGTCCGACAACTGGCGGACATACCAGGTCTCATGCCGGTTGAGGGGCTCGAGGAGCATGCGGGTGCCGGCTTTTTGGGCGTGATCGGCGATTTCATGCAGGAAATCCAACAGCATGAAGCGCGCGGCTACCAGTCCCGCCTGGCTCTGGCTGTTGAAGGCAGGCACGAAGATGAGGCCGGTGGAGCCGAGTTGTCCGGCGGCGTCCAGGATCTGCTTCATCGATTCCATGGCTTCCTTGCGGCGGTCGGCAAATTCGGAAACAGGCACGCCCCGGAAGCCGGCACAGATGGCGCTGACTTGGATGTTCCGGCCTTTCAAGGCTTCCTGAAACTCGTTGACGCGCTTATGAAGGCCGCCGCCGCCCGGCTCGATGCCCACGAATCCCCACTCTTCCATCTTGTCGAGTTTTTCCGCCAGTGTCTTGCCGGGGATGATGCCTTCCTGGCAAGAGAATTTCAACACGCCTTCTTTTCCAGAAGGATTAAGGGAAACCGCGGCCTTGGCCGTGGATGCCCCGGCCAGCAATCCCGCGCCGAGCCAGGTGCTGCTCGCCAAAAAAGTTCTTCGGGTTTGAGTCATGGTTTTACCTCCCACGAATTGAATGATCCATGTGAATATGGATATTTTTTTTGCAAAACGATGGTGCCCATCATTCCTGAATCCACCGGGCGGCGTCAAGAGCGTGGTAGGTAAGAATCAGATCCGCGCCGGCGCGTTTGAAAGCGGCCAGGTTCTCCATGACCACACGCTTCTCATCGATCCACCCGCGCGCAGCCGCGGCCTTGACCATGGCGTATTCGCCGCTGACGTTGTAAACGGCCAGGGGTAAATCAAAGCATTCGCGCAAATCCCGGAGGATGTCCAGATAAGGCAATCCCGGCTTGACCATAAGGAGATCCGCCCCGGCTTCCTGATCCAGCCGCGCTTGGCGCAGGGCTTCGCGGCGGTTGGGGGGATCCATTTGATGCGAACGGCGGTCGCCGAAGGCCGGGGTGGATTCGGCGGCATCCCGGAACGGGCCGTAGTAGCCGGAAGCGTATTTCACTGAATAAGCCAGGATGGGGGTATAGTGAAATCCCGCCGCATCCAGGCCTTGGCGGATGGCGGCCACCCGGCCGTCCATCATGTCCGATGGGGCGACGATATCACACCCGGCGCGGGCGTGGGCCAGGGATTCCTTGACCAGGATCTCCACGGTTTCGTCGTTGAGGATGCGTTCCCCGTCGAGCAGCCCGCAATGGCCATGGCTGGTGTATTCACACAGGCAGACGTCGGTGATCACCACCAGGCCGGGGCAGGCTTTTTTGATGGCTTCGACCGCGCGGGGAATCACGCCGTGCTCCTGCCAGGCCTGGCTGCCGGTGGCGTCCTTGGCTTCGGGAATGCCAAAAAGGATCACCGCGGGGATGCCCAAGTCTTGCACGCGCCGGCATTCTTCCGCGATCTGGTCCACGCCGAGTTGAAAACAGCCGGGCATGGACTCGATCGGATTGCGCGCGCCGGCCCGGTGCGTGACAAACATGGGGTAAACCAGGTCATCGAGCCGGACATGATTCTCGCGAACCATATCGCGAATCCGGGGATTCATGCGCAACCGCCGGGGACGGTGTAAAAAGGGATAAGGCATGAGGTTTCACTCCGGAATTGAATGTAAGGTGGATTGAGCACCGCGAAGTCCACCAAGAACGCTGATTCCGATCACTACGGTTCATCCGAGATGTGCGTACATCATGAGTTGAAATCGATTTCATTCCCTCCGGGATGAGGGCGGACACCAAGGTCCGCCCCTACAGAAAATCCCTCGCCCTACCCTTCTCCCTGGGGGAGAGGGAAAGGGTGAGGAAAAAAACATATCATTACGCGTTCACGTTTCGGATGGCGTATTCCTCTCCTTATTGCGTCCGCGCCTCGGCGGGGAAAGGATCGATTCTCAAATTACCCCCGCCATTCGAGCGAGAGGGTTTTCCCGTCGTCTTGGCGATTGCCGCCGAAGGCATGCAGGGTGAACGATCCGCCACGCGCGGTCAGTTCGGCTTCGATCCAGCCCACGGGATCAACGTCCCGGAAATTGTATCCCACCGCGGGCAGGTTGATCAAATGCACACCGAGGTGCTCGAGATGTTGATAGACATGCGAATGGCCGAAGACGAGGGCTTTCACGGCGGTGTGCGGTATCACCATGGCGAAGAGGCGCTCCGTGTCAAGCAGGCTGCCGTCTTCATCGCCGAGGGTATGATGGAAAAATAACAGTGTGGGGATTTTATCGGCGGATCGCAAATACGCAGAGAGCCATTCCCGCTGCGCCTTGCCCAGCAGGCCGGGAACCTGGTTGGTGAATAGCAGCGAATCCAAGAGTATAAAACGGACCGGTGGTTTTTCGATAATCAAGACATGCTTCCCCCGGACGGATTGCTGTTCTCCAGGATGCTCCGCGAATGCGTTGAGGAAATTGGCGCGGTGATCGTGATTACCCAGCGCCATGCCCACCGGTATCTTCTCCACGAGCGGACCGGTCAAGGTTTTAAGCATGGCGTAGTTACCGGGAAAGCCTTCGAGGCGGGCCAGATCCCCTGTGATAATCGCCCCTTCGGGACTGACCTCCAGCACCTGCTGAACAGCCGCCTTCATGTTTTCATAGGGGAAAAAGCCGCGGTACTCGTTGGTGATGTCTTCGGGCACATGCGTGTCCGACAGGAACGCCCAGCGGGTGGATTCGCGGGAATCGTCACCAAACGTCCGTGGAACACCGAGTGCCGCGATGGCCCCCATTGAGACCGCCGCCGTCCGTAGAAATCCCCGCCGGCTTAGATTTTTGTGCAAGAGTATCGGCATGATTTGAATCCTTTCAGTTCGCCGCTTTCACCTTGTTTATTAATGTGCCTAATCCCTCCACCGCGACTTCCATGGTATCCCCCGCGCGGGCGGACAATGCCTTGGTGGTACCGGAGAGGATAATATCCCCCGGTTCGAGCACACACACCCGCGACAAGTCGCTGACTATCTTTTCAGGCGGGAAAAGCATGTTGGACGTGTTGTGCCTGTAGGTCAATTCTTTGTTCTGCGCGGAGTTGCTTACCTTCAAGGTACGCTCCCGGTTGCGCCAATCCACCCCCCGGTGAATGAAAGGACCGAAGGGCGCGAAACCATCGCCGATCTTCAAACCCGGACCCAGAAGAGTCTCGGCCTGGTCCAAAGGTTCTCCATTGACTTGGTGGTACGAGGTCACGCAACCGACGATATCGTTCCCAACCGTATACCCGAAGATCGCCTCCCTGGCTTCCTCCAGCCCGGCATTCTTGATTTGTTTGCCGATGACAATGACCAGTTCGGTTTCGACCTCCAACTCATCCAGCGAGGCAGGGAGGATCACATCATCATCCGGTGAAGCAGCAGCGGATGGGGGTTTTAAAAACCAGCGGATGGTATTGAAGGGCTTTTTCCCCCCGGCCCACGCTTCTTTATAGCTCCCCGATATCCCAAAGATTTTCTGGGGGGCGCTGGGATGCAACAGGCGGACGGCCTTTACAGGGATCGTATGACCGGTTGCCTGGCCGCCGTCCCAGGGCGCCTTGTCGAGCTGATGAATGATCTCCCCTTCCACCCGCCCGTAATGGATCGCGCCGGCGGCCTCGTAACGGCAATACACTTCCTCGCTCCAGGAAAAGGTGATGGGAAGAAGAACGAGAATCAAAACAGCGAGCCTGAATCGTTTCATGTGAGTGTCCCTTCGTTTCAGATTTTTTCAGATCATGCATTGCCAACCGTTTTTCGAAAAGGCGTGATCGAGTGTAAATCGGGCCCGTATGCGAAAAACGCCACCATCCCCTCTCCCTCTGGGAGAGGGCAAGGGTGAGGGAAGGTCTTACCTTGGAGCTTCTCCTTAGCTTTCTCTAGAAGTATGAGGAGAATGAAAACACCAATGAACATCCTTCTTTATCACAATAAGGGAACCGTGGTCAATCCATTTTCCTCGCCGTCGAGGTAGCGGATGGACTGCTTTTCCTGGATTCTGCGGGCTAAGGTTTCCAAATAGTATAAGGTCGGGGCGGTGATGTGCATATTGTTGAGTAACGGCTGGGTATAGTTGACATCCCCATACACCACGCCGCCCACGTGAATCGGGATCTGTTTGCCATTGACCATGCGCCACTGTCCGTTGTGATTGTTCCAATCGACTCCTTCGGTAAGGAATCCATAATCGCCGTGGTGATGCAAGGCCGCGGCCCGCAGAATGGTCAAGCCTTTGATCTCATACGACTGGATCCGCGTCGTGGCGGCGGCTTCGAAATAAGCCAGGGCGGCCTCCGCGTTCTCCCAGAGGTATGAGGTATCCCACGAATCCTCCATGTAAAGCAAGCCTTGAGTGGCCACACCGTTGCGGTCTTGTTTCATCTCGAATTTCTCCAGGCCGTGCAGGCAGACCGCCAGCGCCCAATCATACAAGGCCGTGTCGCGCAGCAGCTGGGCCGCCCGGGACAAGCAGCGGAATCCCACGCTGTAGGCCACATTTTCGTGGTCGTCGTAGGTGTCGTGATTGATGCTGCCGAACGCCCCGCCCAGGTCCCGGTACGCCTCAGCGATGGCGCGGATTTCCTTCCGGTAATCTTTGAATCCCCGGCGGGTCAGCTCCACCCAAAGCCACAAGAGATAAGTCCCGTCCCCGCTGTGATCGAACTGGGGATCCGGCGCTGAGCCCATCGCGTTAAAGGGAGCGGGAGATCCATCCGGTTGGCAGCGGCGGGGATACCAACCATTCTCCAGCCGCTTAACATGGTTCCATAGCCAATCCGATATAAGTAAAGATATTTCAGTAAGTTGTGATTTCAATGGTTCCGATACGAGGTCCGCTGCCCATAATAATTGCAGTGCGATATGGGCCGTGGAACCCGGACAGAACCAATGGTCGTACTCGGGTTTGTGCAAATAGTTCAGATAGCGTTTATCTGATGGAATGTCCCGGTAGGGAATTACGAAGCCATCTTCGCGGAAAAATCCCCCTTCAAGAGCATGGTAGAGCAGGGAAACACCGATCGCCCGCATCCGGGGATGGTTGAAAAAGCAGGCAAACCAGAGAATCTCATGCGCTCCTCCCACAACATTGGCGGCCCAACCCACCCCCTCCAGCTCGCCGAATTCGTGCCAAATGGCGGGAATGCCTTCCGGATCCACAAACGTGGATGTGGCGCAAAGGTTGCCCTGATAGGTGGTCAGGCAACGCCGCGTCGTGAAGCGGAGCGAATCGTTGAGGCTATCTACAATCGTGTAGTCATGCCGGGCGGCGCGGTAGAAACGGTCAGGCATTTTTCCAGCCTCGAGAAGAATTTAAAGGCGCATAGACAGACGGTTCGAATTCATGTGAGGTCATTGGAGATTCAGTTTATCAAAGTTTGGACCAGTCCGCCTAGGCACGTGCCTGTCCCGCCGGGAAATTTTCAGAGAGAAAAAAAGATCGCTAGAATTTATGATTTTGCGATCGCAGGCGTTACAATAGGAAATGGTCCTTCCTTAAATCTGGGGAGAAAATCCTCGAATAATGGAGAAGCAGTTACTTTTCATTGGCTAGTGGTTGTGATACTTTTAGCAAAGCGCCATGAAACCGGGATTGATGATGATCGGATAAGTAACGGGTACAATAATGGCTTGTCTTGTGTCCATGAATGAATCGTCTGCCAACTTTGTGGAATTTCCCGCGACACTGGATGAACTCACCCGGATCTGTGACCGGATTCGTGAAGCAGCACGGGCTTCGGGGATGACGGAATCCAACATTTGGAAATTGGAGACATCTGTGGACGAAGCGTGCACGAATATCGTTTGCTACGGGTACTGCGGGAGAAAGGACGGGAAATTGTGGATCCAGTGGAGAAGGGACAATGATTCGTTTTTGGTGACCATCGAGGACACAGGCATACCCTTCGATCAGACGCAGCCCACGACTCCGGATTTTTCCCAAGACATCTGTAAACGTCCAGTCGGTGGACTGGGCCGGTATATTATGCGGGAACTCTTGGATGATATGGTTTATCAACGAAAACAGAACCGGAATTCTCTCACGCTGATCAAGAATCTTTTTACGGATAAAAATAAATCATAATTGCAGATTGTTTTCGAATTTCCACAATCTTACCCCTCTCTACCAACCACGGCGCCGGCCGGCCGTCTCAAGCAGCAATAAGGTATCTCCTTGATTCTAAACGAAATTCGATTTATTCATATGTTTATAAGATAAGCTTTTCTTGAGATAGCATGGATTCATGAAAGGGAGACGAGAATGCCGAAGTCATCCGGTGGATTCACCCTGATCGAATTGTTAATCGTTGTCGCCATCATTGGCATTTTAGCGGCCATCGCTGTGCCGAACTTTTTGAATGCCCAGATCCGGGCGAAAGTGGCCCGGGTGCAGGCGGACATGAAGGCTCTGGCCACCGCCCTGGAAACCTACCGGTTGGACCGTAATAACTATCCCCCTATTTTCCCGCCGACCTGGATGGATGAGCGTTACCGTCCCTTGACGACTCCGGTATCGTACATGACCTCGATTCCCCTGGATCCGTTCAACACCAATCCCTTGGACACCTCCACCGGGCCTAAAGACAGCAACAACCGGTATGGGAATTACGATTATTGGACGCGGCTGGCGGCCAACGGCAATCAGAAAACCGCGAATTATTGGAACGCGACGACCGCTTTTCCCGCGGGCCGGTACGAATGGCAATTGCGCGGATTTGGCCCGGCGCAATCGTGGATCGGCAATCTGGTATATCCGCCAGGGCATCCCAAGGCGGGCGAGTATATCAGTTACGACATCAGCAACGGGATCAAGAGCGCGGGAAACATCGTCCGGTATGGCCCATAACGCATCCGCATCCGTGGCAAGGAAAGGATCAAAGCGAAGCATAGAGATCTGGTTGATAGGAACGAAATAATTTCAGGCCCTTAGCAGTAACGAAGAGAATTACGAATTTTTCTCTTTTACTATCTGGGAAATTTATAAGAGTTGTACGCTGTTTGCCAATCTCAAAACCTGCCCATTTTTTTTCTTTCCTCCGAACCAGCCGATCCACTTTCTCCGTTATATATTCAGGTTAAGGGTCGATGTGGACCAGTGATTCAGTGGTTTGTAGGACGGCGCAGAGTTTTACTCCATTTCGGATCGGTTGCCGATGAACGATCGACAAGGATCATTCCTGACTGATGAAATTCTTCCATCCGGTTGGCAATCCAAGGTGCAATCCTTTTTGGCCCACTTGGTGGAAAGTCTGCTATTCAGCGGCATTCTTCTGCTCCTGATCCTGGTTTTTTATCCGCAGTATGAACGGCTGCACCAGCGCCGGGAATTGGCCGATTCCACCCAGAACCTGCACAACCTCGTGGAAGCCTTGCTCATTTATACCAGCGATCATCCTGGTCATCGGGCATTTCCGCCGAGTCCCTACCGGGTGAACACTGGGATCGCGCTTTGCCCGATTTTGCCGCCCGAACCTTGTCATCTGGCTTTTCTGACCACACCCGTGCCCTATATGCCCACGCTGGTCAAGGATCCCTATTTGACCCGGATGGCCGGCGATATTCCCCAGACACCTTTTATTCTGCACTGGATCAAAACCGGCTCCCTTTCCCTGATGAACCGGGAGGATTACATTCATCTGGGCTGGGGAGCATTTACGGTCGGTCCGTCGTTGGCGTTGCCGGCCGCGTATGATGTATCCATTTTCCAATGGGTGCCTTATGATACCCGTCCTTTGCGGTTCTATTATTTCAATCCTTCCAATGGCCTCGTGAGTTTAGGATTTGTGTACTGGGATAGTTTGGGGAATACCTCGCCGGGGTGAGAGGGGAAAGACTGTCCAATCCCATTTTGAAATAACCCTGCCGTGTTTTCCGGTTCGAAAAATAGACGCCTTCCTGCTTTGGTGGATTGGTCGCGGGGAGAATTTATGATTGAATGGAATCAGTCTAGGTTTGGATGTCAGGAGATCGTGCGATGTGGTTCCAGGAAGATACCGCCAGCCGTTTCAAAATCACCGCTTTGTGTGTGTTTATTCTGTTGTTCGGGATTTTTTTGGGGAAAAATTATACGCCCGTCTCGGTGTGGATCTTTGGATGGACCCCCGCGGTTCCCCTGATCTTTTTCGCCCTGTTCTGTTTCGGAGCCGGATTTGTTTCCGGTTGGGCCGTGACAGTTCTCCTGCACCGGCGTCTGGAATCCTGATTTTTCGTACTGGGACCCCGCGGCTTACTGAATGGACGCGACCGCCTTTTCGACCGAATCATACAGAGGAAACATATTGTCGAGATTGGTCACATGAAAAATCCGGGCCACGTGTTCGTTGGCCTTGGCAAACGCAATAGTCCCGTCTTCCAGGGACTTATACGCGGCTAAAAAGGTGGCCAAGGCTTTGCTGTTCAGGCTGTCCATATGCTCGCAATCCACGACGATTTTCTTTTTCCCTTCCCGTACCAGACGGTGCAACGCGGATTTTAACGTGGACACGTCCGAAAATGAGATGGAGCCCGATACCTTCAGCAGGGCTACATCGCCTATCAATCTCTTTTCCAACCGCATCATTTTCGTAGCCCACCCTTCTGCCCTTGCCAGGTTGTTAAAACCACCCTCTTTCCAAATTCCCTATTGGAACATAAGTTCCGGCGTTTGGCAATAACCCGGCAACCGGTTTAAAGATAGCTGCCTCTCCTTCATTCTGGGCCTGCTCCTCTCCGCGGAGGATTCTCCCATTGATGATTGTGGAAAAATCGGGCAAGGTAATACGCGGATCCGCACATTTCCTCGGCCGCCGGCCATTGGGCGCGAGGGAAAAGGAGCATCCCGGATGTGTGACCGGTTCTTCAAAAGGCATTGGTTTGTCCTTTGGCTGATTTGGTTCATTTCTGCCGGGGAGGGCCAGGAAATTCCGTCTCCCGAAGCGGTGCTCGGTTTTCAGCCGGGCGCTGATTTCCGGTTGGCGCGGTGGGAACAAATCGTGGACTATTTTTATAAAATCGGTTCGCTTTCCCAGCGCGTCCACATCGAGGAGATCGGCCGGACCACCGAGGACAATCCGTATATTCTGGCGGTGATTTCCGATCCCAAAGTCATCGCCGATCTGGAGTTATACCAATCCTATCAGCGGAAACTGTCTCATCCCCACGAAATCGAATCCGGAGAAAAAGATGATCTCCTCGACCAGGCCAAAACGGTGGTGCTTATCTCGTGTTCGCTGCATTCTAATGAAATCGGCGCATCCCAGATGGCCATGGAACTCCTGCATGAGCTAGCTTCTCTCCATAATGAACGGATCCGGGAGATCCTGGATAACGTAATCCTCCTCCTTGTGCCTTCCGCCAATCCCGATGGCATCAACAAGGAAATCGACTGGTACGAACGGTCTCTCGGCAAACCGTGGGAAGGGCAGGGAATGCCATGGCTCTATCAAAAATACTGCGGGCATGACAACAACCGTGACTGGTTCATGCTCACTCAGAAGGAAACGCAAATTCTTACCCAGATTTTGTACCAGAAATGGTATCCCTGCGTGTTGTACGACATCCACCAGATGGGGAACCAAGGCAGCCGCTTTTTCGTTCCTCCTTTCTATGATCCCATCAATCCGAACGTGGATCCTTTGATTCACGAATCCTTGAAGATGATCGGGGGGCATATCGCTACCGATCTGACAGTGGCAGGCAAGGCCGGTGTGGTCACCAACGCGATATTCGACAACTGGTGGCAAGGAGGGAACCGCACAACCCCGTACCGTCACAACATCATCGGAATATTAACCGAAGCCGCCAGCCCGCGTCTTGCCTCCCCATTATTTCAGCCCCAGGGGGATTTAACCGGACAAGTCCGAGGATTGCCCCGCCTCACGATGCAGGTCAATTACGCCAATCCCTGGAAAGGGGGGTGGTGGAGACTGCGGGATGTGGTGGAGTACGAAAAAATTGCTTGCTATTCGCTCCTCACCTTAGCCGCGCGGTACCGGGATCAATTGAATCACAATTACCTCGCCTTGGGAGAAAAAGCCATCCGGCTCGGCCGTGAAGAACCCCCTTTTGCCTATCTGATCCCGCCGGATCAGCGGGATTTCCCCACGGCGGTCCACATGGCATGGATCCTGCGGGAAGGGGGAGTGCAGATTAACATCGCGGAAACCCCCTTCGCGGCGGAGGGCGCGGAATATCCAGCGGGAACCTATATTATTTATGCCTCTCAACCGTATCGGAATTACATCTTGGATCTGCTAGAACCCCAACATTACCCAGAACGTTTCCTTTATCCCGGGGGACCCGCGGAACCGCCCTACGATGTCGCCGGTTGGACACTGCCCATGCAAATGGGAGTGCGAACGGTCCGGGTGGATCAACCTTTCCCAGCGCAAACCCGGCCACTCGATTCAATTTCTCTGCCGCCCGGCCGGATCCAGGGAAATGGTACTCTCCTGATCAGCCCCAATACCACCAATTATGATTTCATCGTGCTCAACCGGGCGTGGAAACAGGACATTCCGGTTTTTATTTTGCAATCGGATTGGTCGTCTGACAGCCATACCTATCCGGCGGGATCGCTCGTATATTCACCCGGCGATAGCCGCCGGACCGCCTTGGAAGGGTGGATTCACGATCTCGGGCTTACGGTGGGAAGCATTCCGGCCACGCCCGGCGCCTTGCCAGATGGTCTCCGGCTGAAGGCGCTGCGCAAACCGCGGATCGCCATGTATCAACCTTGGACGGCCAACATCGACGAAGGCTGGACGCGTTTTGTGCTGGAACAATTCGAATTCGAATACACCACCCTTCACAATGCGGCTATACGGGCGGGAGACCTGCGCCGCCGCTTTGACGCCATTATACTGCCCGATATCCATATCCAAGCGTTGCTGAATGGACGAGACATGGCCCTTACGGCTCCCGAATATGCGGGCGGCATTGGTGAAGAGGGGATCACTTCTTTGCAGGAGTTCGTGGAATTGGGTGGCAGCCTGCTCTGCCTGGACAGTTCCACACGTTTTGCCATCCGCTTCTTTGATCTGCCGGTCAAGAATGTATTGGAAGGCGTAGGGCGGGACAAGTTTTATTGTCCCGGATCCATCCTGCGGATCAATCTTGATCCCTCCCGGCCGCTCGCGTATGGCATGCGCCACCGGGCGGCGGCGTATTTTGTGCATTCTCAGGCTTTTGAAATTACCCACACCTCGAACCGGGATACCGTGAAGGTCCGGATGGGAGAACCCATAGTGCTTGCCTCGTATGATAAATCGCTGACCCTTTTGAGCGGCTGGATTCAGGGTGAGGAACTGATTCACGACAAGGCCGCGATTGTTTCCGTGCCATATGGGCAGGGTCAGGTCATTCTATACGGTTTCCGTGTTCAACACCGCGCGCAAACCCATGGTACATTCCGGTTATTGTTTAACGGCTTGCTCTTCAGCGGACCGAACCGGTAGAATTGAGTCACAGGGATTTTTCACAAGCCCGGTCATGGATTGGATAAATCAACAACAGAAAGATAGATGGTACACGATTTTAGTACGTGAAAAGGATACGTGAAAAGGATAATAATGCCGGGATTCCTTGGTGTGATGGTTTCCCGAAAGATCCTCCCTGGTGTTTTTCCTTTATGGAAATCCGTTCATGCGTTAACCTGCCCTGCAATGACTTGCCCATAGACGGCTTTTTTGGAAAGGATCCATCATTTTGTCATGAACCGCCCTTCCTTTTTTCTAATAATCGCTTGCGTGGCCGGAGGTTCGGGAGTCATCCTGGGAGCTTTCGCCGCCCATGGTCTGAAAGACCGCCTCGAGCCGCGGATGCTGGAAATATTTCAAACTGGTGTTCACTACCAAATGATCCATGCCCTGGCCTTGTTGGCGGTCAGCTTGGCGGGATCCCGTCTTTGGCCTGGTTCATGGACTGCGGGCGCTTGCGGAGCATGGACACTCGGCATCCTGGTATTTTCCGGCAGTTTATATTTACTGGCAGTAACAGGGATCCGTTGGTTGGGCGCCATTACACCCATCGGGGGAGTGGCTTTTATCGCCGGTTGGATTATGCTGGCCTTAGCCGCACTATACGGAAAATCCAATGGCCCTCTCTGACGGGATAGGCCGGTATATACGGTCGAAGGCCCGCTTTCATTGCCGCGAATCCCTTGAAAAAAGCCGGCTATGAAGTAATATCGTTCAGGAATCGGCTCATAGATTCCGAAGAATAAAAGGGAGCAAGTATCATGGCGCACGTAAAAAGCGGCGGCGGCAAACAAAAAAACGGCCGTGATAGTCAATCGAAACGGTTAGGTGTTAAGCGGTTCGGCGGCCAATTTGTCAACGCGGGATCCATCCTTGTCCGCCAACGGGGAACGCGGATTCATCCGGGAATCAACGTCGGGCGCGGAGGAGACGACACTTTGTTCGCTTTGGCCAGCGGAATCGTGAAATTTGAAACCAAGCGGAACCGCCGGATGGTTTCCATCGTTCCCCAGCCGGAGTGAACCGGAGAGGGAGGGGTTCCTGACCGTTGGAGGGGAACCGTTTCGGCAAAATAAATATTTTATCATTCTCTAAAAAGCCCCGGGTTGGGGCTTTTCTCATTAATATGAAAAATTAGGCTTAATTCTACCAAGGAACGGATTCCAGAGTTACAGTATTCAGCGAAATTCCAACTTTGGGGTGGATAATAGCGCGTGTTACGGTTTTTGATTTTCGGTTCGGGAGCGGTGGGAACTTTGTTGGGCGGACTTCTTGCGAAGGCGGGCCACTCCGTCGTTTTTGTCGGCCGGAAATGGAACGTGGAAGCTATCCGCTCGCGGGGCATCCGGATTTCGGGCGTATGGGGATCGCACTCCATCCCACCTCAACCGGCTTTTGAGAAAATTGAAGATATTCCTAACGATTTGAGGTTATTCGATTTTATTTTCCTTACGGTAAAAGCATTCGATACACTACGGGCCATAGAGGAATGCCTGCCCGTTTTGCAAGACGTGACGCAAGTGATTTCATGCCAAAATGGTTATGGCAACTGCCAAGCCATCGCGGAAAAAATTGGATGGAACCGCACGCTTGGCGCGCGGATCATCACCGGAGTCGAGATACCCGAACCGGGAATCATTCAGGTAACCGTCCACGCGGACGCGGTGCGTCTGGGACATTATTTGCGTGAATATCCTATGAGCCAGCTTCAAGGCATTGCGCTAACTTTGCGCGAAGCGGGAATCCCTACTGAAGCCACGGATCAACTGGAACAGTTCATTTGGGTGAAAATTCTGTATAATGCTGCATTGAATCCTTTAGGAGCCCTGTTGGGCGTGACGTACGGCGCGTTGTCGGAGGAAGCATCCACCCGGACCATTATGGATCGAATTATCAGGGAAGCGTTTGCCGTGACGGCTGCTCATGGCATCCGGTTGTTTTGGGAAACGGCGGAGGAGTACCTTCAGACTTTTTACACGAAAATGATCCCTCCAACCGCCGCGCATTATCCCTCCATGTTGCGGGATTTGCAAAAAGGCCGAATGACCGAAATCAACGCGCTCAATGGTGCGGTAACCCAGCTGGGACGAGAAAAGCAGATTCCTACGCCGGTGAATGACACTCTCGTTTCTTTGATCCATTTTCGTGAAATCCATTCTCGTGAGCAGCGCAAATCAGGATGAATCCGAATCTTAAAAATCCGTCTCCCCCGGAAGCTGTCCGTTGGCTGCAGGAAATCGCACAGGCCGTTTCCCTACGGGAGGGAGTCGAAGGTGTGGCCCGGGCGTTATGGACGGTATACGCATCCAAAATCCCCTCCACCCGGGAATGGTCCCGCCAGTTGCACATCCCGGTTCCCGTTTTGGCGGCTTTGAGGCGGGAGTTGGAAAAACGGGATATCCTTACTCCGGGAGAAGGATTGCGCCTCTCGCCCGCGGGGGCAAAACGGCTTGAGGAGTGGTTTGGGCGGCATGAACCGGTGAGCCAAACCTGCCCCGCCTGCCAAGGCCGCGGCCGGATTCTGCCTCCAGAAGCCTACCCCCTCTTGGAAGAATTCCGTGACTTCTGCGTCCGCCGCCCCGCCGTGGATGTCACCCTCGACCAAAGCCACGCCACCCCGGAAACCGGTATTCGCAAGGCCCTTTATCTGCTGGAAAATGGACTGCTGGGGCAATCCCTGTTTTTCGCGGGAGATGACGATTTCATTTCGCTGGCCTGTTGGCTGGCGCGGAAACGTTTTTTGCCTGATCCGAACCAATGGAAGCCGATCCAGGTGATCGACATCGACCCGCGTTACTTGGACGTGATCTCCGAACTATCGGAAGGGGCGATCCAAGTCCAAGTTCAGGATGTGCGGGAAGACTGGCCGGCTGAATGGAAAGATAACTTTCACGTGGCCCTGACCGATCCCGCCTACACGGAGAATGCCATTGCCGTGTTTTCCGCCCGGTGTCACCATGTCCTGCGCCGGGGAGGCATTTTATTGCTCTCCATGCCCCTGCCTGATGGTTCCTCTCTGGCGGGCATTGAATCCAATTGGCTGGGCATGGGGTGGGCCATTCGCGAAATTCTTCCCCGGTTTAACGAATACGAGGGTGCTTCCATCCACGCACACCAGTCCTGCCTCTTTATTTGCGAAAAGGTTTTTGACTTGCCACCTGAAAAATCGCTTCCGTTGCGTTATACTCCTTTTTATACAGGAGATATCCGCCCGCCGGGGGCGGATTACGAATGCGCCCTGTGCGAATTCATCATTTCCGTCGGGCCGGGCCGGGAATTTAACACCATTCAGGCCTTGAAAGAAGCAGGGTGTCCGGAGTGTGGCTATACCTCGTTCCGCCGCCGGGGAAGTGAAAAATCCGCCGCCGGGGAAGCGGGGAATCCGGACGGGGCCTGACGCGGAGCAATCCCGTCCGGCAACGAGCCGGCCGGTTGCGGGATCAACAACAAAAACCAAACAGAAATTCATTTAACCCAAAGCGCGCAAAAACCAAAGACGCGGGGAGAGGAAAAATGGGAAACAAAATGAAAGCCATCGTGTTAATCGCGGCCGCGGTGGGAATTGTCGCTGTGCTCAATCTGTTCGTCTTCGGGCCGATCAAGAAGGACTGGGATGAATACAATCAGCGGCTCAGCACTTTGAAGAACGAATACCGGAGCATTGTCCAACAGGTATCCGGGGAGGAAAGCAGTGAATCCCGGTCGCAGCCGATTGTCACCCGGATTGATGAAGTCATCAACGCCATCCAAACCCAAAACCAAATCGCCCGAAGCGGTTTTGAACGATTGGACAAACAACTCAAGATCATCGAGCGGTACGATCCGACCAAAAATTATGTCAACGAAGTCCTCAACCAGATCGACCTGATGAAAAAGTTGGAAGCCAACAGCACCAGCACTAAGTTGTCTGTCAGCCGGTCCTGGGGAGTAGACGGCGGCTTGCGCGAGGGACGTTTCGGCACCGGTTTTCGCGCCTCGGGTGGACGCTCCATGGCTTACGCCAATCTCGATTCCAAACCGGTGATCAATCCCCGGCAAGGGACGCTGGAATTTTTCGTCAAACCGGAATGGGATCCCAATGATCCGGAAGTGCACCACAAGTGTATGCTGATCGCCATTGACAGCCGTAAAATGAGCCGCGACGAAATCGCCACCCGGATGGAACAAGACCAGGCGGCGAACGCCGATGCCCAAAGCGGCATGAGCGCGCCCATGACCAAAATGAGCATCCAAGCGATGCTGCCCCTTGGGGCCGGCCCCTTCCAGCGGGACAGTTTATTGGCCGTATACAAAGGGGAAGGGCCCACGCTCAGTTTTGAACTCCGCGACTACGTGAAACCGCCCAGCATCGTGACGGCGATGATCTCGGACTGGAAGGAAGGGCAGTGGTATCACATCGCCGTCGTGTGGGAAGCCAAGCGGCAGGCCCTGTACATCAACGGCCAAAACAAGGGACTGCCCATCGGGGCCGGCCTGTCGATCCGGGACGCCCGGGACGTGGAAGATGAACTGCTGCTCGGCGGCGGCATGGGGATGGGTGGCATGGGCATGATGGGGATGGGCGGCATGGGCATGATGGGTATGGGGATGATGGGCATGGGCATGGGGATGATGGGCATGGGGGGTATGGGCATGATGGGCATGGGGGGTATGTCCAGCCGTCTAGGTACCTCCGCCGGCCAAACCCTGACCAGCAACATCTCCCTTCCCTCGGTGTTGTCAGGCATTTACCTGGGGACCGACGAAGCCGGTGGCTTCACCGCCGACTGCACCTTCGACGACTTGCGGATTCAGGATCGCGTGAACGTGGGATTCGATCTCCAGAACGAACTGCGGGCCACGGAATCGACTACCCTGCTGGATCATTTCGAGGATGAAGTCCCCGAGCCCGTGCAACTCCCCATGCTGCTGGCGGAAATGGACCAATATCAGCGTCTGAAGAGCACCGGGACCATCAATCCAGCGGTGCGGGAAGGATATGAAAACCGGTACAAACTGCTGAAACATACCTTGGGGATCAACGACAAGTTCCTATCCACGGACTCAACCATCCGCACGATCCGGGAACTGTACTGTCTGAATTACATCCGCCAACACACGAACAAAAGTTTCGAGGAACTATTTGGTTTATTCCAAATCAGTCCCGAAATCACGAAAAACGATTCCCCTCAGCTGCACAAGATTCTGGAGTTCCAAAAACTGTGCTACGACTTGGCCCAGATTGCGGTCGAAGACCGATTGAAAGCCATTAACGAGATCATCTTCAAGGGTCAGGGCTATAATGTCACCGATGAAGAACTGCAAACCGCCTTCCGGAACCAACGGCAGCAGCTGTTTAACGATCTCTTCGGGCCGGATAACCTCCTGGTGCGGTACGGGTATGCCGGCGGTTACGGCATGTTCGGCGGCATGGGGATGATGGGCCCCATGGGCATGGGGATGATGGGCCCCATGGGCATGGGGATGATGGGCCCCATGGGTATGGGCATGATGGGCCCCATGGGCATGGGGGGCATGGGAATCGGCATGGCCGCCATGATGGGGCCACTGTACGATCCGGACAGCGGCAGAGAACTTTCCAAAAAAGAAGTGGAAGAGTTGCTCCAGAAAATCGAAGACATGAAGCAAAAGTTGAAGGTCTTCAATAAGTACATGAAAGATGGGCTTATTCCCCCTGAAGTGATCGAAGAATTCAACAAACAAAAAGAGCAATCCAACGAAGATTACTATATCAAACGCGCCGTTACCTTGAATTTGGACGCTGATTACCGGTCCGTCATGAAATACATGTACGATTTGGAATACGGCCCCCGGATTATCACTATTAACAGTATTAAAATCGATAACCGGGACAACGACTTGGTTAACGTGGTGATGGATGTGGAAAGCCACTCCTTGAAAAACGTTTTGGAGGAAGAAGAAACTCTTGAATCACCGGAAACCGCGGCCGCGGCGGCCACCGTGGGCTTGAACCGGTAATCGCGGCCGGGTGGATCCGGGGCCGTTTGTTCGGTGCCAAACCTGCAAGCCGAAGCAGAAATGGGTGTACCGCGCGCAAGGCAGAAGCGAAGACTGTCTCTAGAATTTCCGATTCTCAACGGGATTCGATGGCCATGGGAGGGGTCGTCAGAGGAGAATCATTTCGTTTTCCCTTTCCCGCCGGGAAAAGGGATGAGTTGAGGGTAATCCTAACATAAGCGCCGTCTATACCGGCCTTACACCAACGGGGTGGTGGAAAAAGCCGATTCATCTCAGACAAAAGTCCTGCCGCCACTGGCTTCTTCTGGATTGACTGGGATGAAATGGGTTTTTTCCTTCGGATGCCGTGGCCGGAGGGGCCGCCGATTGGAAGGAGAAAAAATGCCGATATTCGTGTTTCCCTGGTCAATTCGTCTGATTCTCTTTGGCCTGGCAAGCGTTTTCGCTATGCCCTCCGCTTCCGCCTCCCTGGAATCGGATCTCAATGCCCTGTTCACGAAATCTCTTCCCCAAGCGGTATGGAGCATCCAGGTGGACAATCTGGAAGAAGAAGAGAATCTCTTCGCCCTGACTCCACAACGCAGCTTAATTCCCGCGTCTAACATGAAAATCGTGGTTTGCGCCGCCGCTCTATTGCGGTTGAAACCGGATTTCCGCTATCAAACCGGCCTGTGGGTCAGCGGGAAGCAATCCGGTTCCACTCTGGAGGGCGACCTGATCGTGGTGGGTTCCGGCGATCCCAGCATCGGGGGCCGTTTCAACGGGAACGATGTCACCGCCCTGTTCCGCCAGTGGGCGGGAGTGCTCAAACAGAATAATATTCTTCGCGTCACCGGGGATGTCATCGGCGTCGATGATGTTTTCGACGATATCCGTCACGGATTGAACTGGCATCCGGACAACTTTCTGGATTGGTTCGCGGCTGAAGTCAGCGCCCTCTCATTCAACGACGCCTGCGTGGATATCATCGTGGAAGGAGCGGCGAAAGCAGGAACGCCGGCAACGGTCCGCACCAATCCTCCCACCCAGTATTTGTTTTTATCCCCCTCGGTCATGACCGTGGCCACCGCCAAAAGCGAAAAGGGAGTGGCTATCCGCCGTTCCAACGACGATCTCGGACTCACCATTCAGGGATCGATCCGGACCAACCGTTCCTCTCTTCATTACGCGGCGGTGCCCAATCCAACTCTCTATTTCGTTTCCGTGCTGCGCGAAGTGCTGCAAGCGGAAGGCATCACCGTGGAGGGCGCAGCCAAAGACGCCGATGACGTGCCGGCACTGCCCGCGCAAAAAACCTGGCGCCTGCTCCATGTGCACGAATCCCCCCCCTTGAGCGCGCTGGTCAATGTGTGTCTCAAGAACAGCCAGAATCTTTACGCCGAGCATCTGCTGAAAACTCTCGGCTATCACGACTATGGGACGGGCAGTTGGGAAATGGGCGTGCTGGCGATGAAGGACATTCTGAACGAACACGGCTGCAATCTGGATTCCCAATTCATCGCCGACGGTTCCGGCCTTTCGCGGGAAAACCGCTTGAGCGCCCAATCGTTGATTCAGGTCCTGCGCGTGATCTCCAATTCGCCGTACAAAGATTTGTTCCAGGAAGCGCTGCCCCGTTCCGGCGTCGATGGCACCCTCAAACGGCGGCTGAATGGCCCTTCCACCAACGGCCGCATCTTCGCCAAAACCGGCACATTGAATGGAGTTCGCTCGCTTTCCGGGTATCTCAACGCCAAAAGCGGGAAAACCTATGTTTTCTCCATGTTAGGCAATTCAACCCGGGGAGCGCAGCAGATGAGCGGCATGATGGACCAGGCCCTTGAATTGATCGCTTCCCAAGGCTGAACCGCCGGTTCCTTCGTTTACGGCGTGGCGCTGCCCAAGCGCTTGAGAGACTGGACAAAGTCGATGGCGGCGGTTTGGATCAATTCGTCCCGTTTTTGCGCGTAGTCTCGCATCTGGGGCTGAATAACCCGGTGAAAGGATTTGAGCAATTGGACCGTGACATCTTCGCAGAAGCGGCGGAGGAGGGCCTCGACGCGCAGATGGTACTGCTCCCCGTAGATTTTCTTCTGCTCGGTCCCGCCTGTGAACAGGGCTTGGTGAAACCGGTCCCAATGCTCCGGAAAATCATCGAGCAAGCGGAGGATTTTGAACTTGGTGATTAAATCCCGTTTCAAGGGAGCGCCGTCGATCATAAAGGATTCGTTGTTTTCATAGGGATAGACGATGTCATCGATCAGACGGGCAAAAGGAAGATGGGTCATGATCAAAGGCCGCCAGTAACCTTTGGCCTCGGCATAGATGGCAAACTTTTGGATTTCCTTTGTTCTGGGCATGGCCGGCTTTCTCCCGTTGATTCATTATTCCTCGAATGTGGATACGCTCAAAGACATTCCGGAATCCCAGCAGGGAAATTCATGGAGTCTCTTTTTGCGTGTGATACAATACCCGAATTCATGATCCTTTGCCGGATTGGCTCCAGACTTATTTTGACAATCCGCGGAATGATATCTGGACGATATGGCATCGTGGTTCACTATATTCTTTGCAAGGGCGGAATCCGGCCCCACACTGGCGTTCTGCCTGTTTTTTCCTGCTTTGAATTGTTTCGCTGTACCACTTGCCGCCGCAGGCGAAATCGCGATCCCCTATGAGGTGACAATCGAGGGAGTCGAAGAGAAAGACGTACTCGATCAACTCAAGGAATATAGCCGGACCTTGTCGCTGCGGGACCGGCCGCCCGCCACGCTGGGACTTTTAGAGCGCCGGGCGGAACGGGACATTTCCCCCTTTTTGAATATTCTGAAATCCCACGGGTATTTGGCAGCCACGGCCGAGTATCAAGTGAATCCGGATTCCCGGCCAGTGCGGGTGGTATTTCGGATCAATCCCGGGCCTCCGTACCGCCTGCGCTCCGTGATCGTGGAAGCAGCGGGTGAAACCGGAATCCAACTCCCGGTTCCCCCTCAGGAAGCTTTAGATCTGGAAAGCCACGAGCGGATCAACGCCCAAAAGATCGCCACCGCGCAAACTAAGATCCTCCGCCATTTGCAACGCCATGCGTATCCCCTGGCCCGGGTCACGGAACGTGTGTTCCGCCCCGATCACGCCGCAGCCACGGTGGACTTGATTTACCGGATCGATCCCGGCCCGCGGGCGGTCTTCGGAGAAACCACGTTCGAAGGCTTGGAGACGGTGAAAGAATCCTTTGTCCGCAACCGGTTGTGGTGGGAGGCGGGAGAGCCGTTTGACATCCGCCCAGTGGAAGAAACCCAGAAACGCCTGATCAAAACCAACCTTTTTTCGGTTGCCCAAATCCATTCGGCCACCGAAGTGCAACCGGACGGCGCCCTGCCCATGTGGGTCACACTGGCCGAACGTAAACCTCAATCGGTGATAGCCGGCGCGAACTACCGGACCGATTACGGTCCGGGCGGCAAACTGGGGTGGGAGCACCGGAATTTATGGGGAGGCGGCGAAAGCCTCTCCGCCAATGTACAGTTATCGGGGATTGAATACTCCGGTCACGCGGCGTTCCGCCAACCCGATTTTTTAACGGCCGACCAATCGCTGATCCTCGGATTCGGCGCCGCGTATGATAATCCCGATCCCTACATCAGCCGGAATCAAACCACTTCGGTGATGCTCGAACGGCTTCTGCAAGAAGAGATGCTGGTCCGGGCCGGGATATCCTACCGCTTGGCGCAAGTCAGCCAACTGGGAGTGGACGAAACCTTTGGGCTGCTCTCGCTGCCGGTGGAGTTCGAATGGAATCCGGTCGACGATCTTCTCGATCCCACGCAAGGTGGGCGGTTGAAATTACAGGCCGAGCCATTTTACGACACCCTGGGAACGAACATCACCTTCATGAAGAGTTACGCCAAGTACAGCCAATACCTTGCCCTGACGGCGGACGCGGACTGGGTGTTGGCGGGCCAGTTCGGATTGGGAGCGATGACCGGAGCGCCGTTGATGTCATTGCCCGCGGACGAACGCTTCTACGGAGGTGGAGGAGGATCCATCCGCGGTTATCCCTATCAGTCTGTCAGTCCCTTGACCGGCAACCACCCCATCGGCGGCCGCTCGATCGTGGAACTCTCGTTCGAACTGCGCACGCGGATCACGGAGACCATTGGCGTGGTGGCGTTTCTCGACGGCGGCGCCGCCTTCGAATCGCAGTTCCCAGATTTCAGCGAAGACCTGCTCTGGGGCGCCGGTGTGGGATTGCGGTATTTCACCCCGATCGGCCCCGTGCGGTTGGACGTGGGCTTTCCCCTCAACCGCCGGCCGGGCATCGATGACGCAGTGCAGGTTTATGTCAGTGTAGGTCAGGCGTTTTGAATGATGTCATGGCGCTCGAAATGCAAACGATGGAGTAAATGGCTGGCCGGGGGAACCGTGGTTTTAGCGGTTCTGCTGGCGGTTCTGTTTGCCTTGATTCAAACACCTTGGACTAAACGCCACATCGCGCGAATTCTTTCCGCCCAACTCACACCGGGAATTCATAATCCGGTCGCGGTGGGCGAAATCCGGGGATGGATTCCATTCAACTTTCAGTGCGAACAAATCACGGTAACCGACCGGGAGGGCGTATGGTTAGCGGTTGAACATATCCAGGCGCGGATCTCACCCCTGGAACTGCTCCGGGGACACGTGGCGGTTTCGAACCTGGCGATCGAATCGATTCATCTCGCTCGCTTCCCGGTGAGCCAGGAAGTTGATGCCGAGCCTCATCCACTCACTTTGCGCCTGATCAGCCAATTTCAGACGGTAACCATTCATCGGATTGCCGTGGGCCGTATTGTTCTGGATCCGCCGGTCCTCGGCAAAAGCGCAGAGTATACCTTGCGTGGCGGGCTGCGCCTCGACAGTACGGACGAACCTCTCCACGCGGAATTGGTCTTGCAACCCGTATCCGGCGTGCAATCCGAAATCGACCTGCAAGCCTGGATCAAAGGTTATCCTCCCCGCCTAGTCATCGATGCTGATATCCAGGACGAAGAAAACGGTCTGCTGCTGACCTTGTTAGGGCTTCGCGATGCGGGGAATTTGCATGCCAGATTAAGGGGAGAGGGTCCATTGTCGGATTGGCGGGGAGAGCTGCAAGCCGGAATCGAACGATACGGATCGACCGATTTACATCTAGTGCTGCAAGCGGAAACTGGAATCGCTTTGCAGGCCGAGGGAGAGATTCAGCCGGTGACTACCCAGATTCCGGTGGAGTTGCAATCCCTGGCCGGGGATATTCTCCGGTTAGCCATTTCAGCCCGCTGGGACGGGGCTTCGCTGTGGATGCTGGATCATCTCCGCCTGGAAACGCAAGGTCCGGTCATCGAACTCAGTGGGGACTACGATTCAGAAACACATTCGTTGGCCTCGCGCGCCATAGTTCATATCGGCGACTTCTCTTTCCTGAACCGCCTCACCGGATTGAACTTGGCGGGCGCGGCGGTCCTCTCCGCCACGATTTCCGGGCCTTTTCAACAACCGGAAGCCGATATTCAGATTCATATGGATAAACCTCGTGTGGAGGATGTAGCTATGGAGCATTTGTCGCTATCGCTGCAGGCGGCTGTGCTCGAACCTTACGAAAATACTTTCCCTCCGCTGCAACTAACCGCCACCGGTCACGGGACGGATCTGATTTACCATGCCACTCCTGCCTTCCACGAAAATCATCTGTCTTGGGCATTTCATGGTGTCGCCGGTCCAACCACGTCCATCACGATCCAACAGATGGACTTACGGGGAACCAGCTTCGAAACACGAATCGTTGGTACCGCCGATTATGCCATTCCCTCGGTCTCTCTCACGGTTGATGGACAACTAAGCTCAATGCGGCGCTTTGCGAAACTCGTCAACGTCCCGCTGGATGGTTCCCTGCGGTTCCAAGCGGATCTCGAAGGCAATGCCGGTACCCATTCCTTGGTGTCCACTTTCAATGGATCGGTCAAAAACCTGAAGGGTTTGTCCGGTCTTCCCGCGGCGCTGACAGGCTCGGCGGTTGACTGGAACGGCCGCGTCATCCTGAATCAAGGAGAAGAACTTACGCTTGCTAATTTTCAATTGAAAAGCGCGGCCCTCCAAGTCACGGCCAGTGCCACGGCCGATCTGTCGAAGCGGAGCCTCGGCGTAACGTGGAAATTCAATCTCCCCCAATTGGCCAGACTTTCATTGTGGCCGGGACACCCAATCACCGGATCGTTATCCGGAGACGGCCAAGCTGGAGGTGTATGGCCTGACCTGGCCTTTGAAACCGGACTGCAAAGCGGGGATCTGACCTTGGACGGGATTTCTCTCGGACGGGCCGCCGCCTCATTACGCGCCAAAAACCTTGCGCAACATCCTCAAGGAGATCTGCGATTCACCCTCAATAATGACGAACACTCGCTGGCGTTAACTACCGAATATTTGTATCAGCATCCCCGCATGGAATTGAACGGTTTCTCTTTGAACAGTCCGTCTCTGGAAATCCACGGCGATGCGTGGGGCGATCTGCAGAGCAAGCTGGTTCAAGGCCGTCTGCGAGGTGGGGCCCAGGATCTGGCCAAGCTGGGTGAATGGTTTCAGGAACCATTACGGGGGGCCCTCACTTTCGAGGCGGAAATGAATTCCATCCAGGGCCGGCAAGGCTTCCGGCTGCGAGGCAGCGCGTCTGGGCTGGAATCCCGCTGGGGCCGATTGGATGCCGCGCAATGGGACGCCCGGCTGGAGGATGTCTTCACGGCTCCCCATGGCACGCTGGCCTTCTCTGCCACGGCCTTGCAACGGGACGTGTTGATGGTGGATTCTTTCAACCTGACCGTGCAAAGAGAAAAGTCGCGGAGTTTGTGGGAACTGGACGGCCATGGAACATGGCATGAAGCATTCCAATTCGCCGCGAAAGGAGCCCTTGAGATTTCCAAGGTCTTTGCCCTGGAATTCCACTCGTTCGACGCCGCGTATGGTAAAATCCCCATCGTCTTGGATCAACCCGCCCGGTTGGAATGGCGGGGAAACAACCTTATCCTGGATTGGCTCCGGCTGCGCGCCGAATCCACCACGCTGTCCTCTTCGGGTCAGATGGATCCGGGGCGTATTGCCTGGGAACTCACTTTGGATGGTTTCCCCTTGGAATGGCTTTCCCGCGCCGGTTGGGGGGAAATTTCTGGAAATCTTGAATCCCGCGTCCACATCAGCGGTTCCCCCGGCACACCCATCCTTCAAGGCCGGGTGTCAGGATCTCATGTCCGGTTATCCTCCTCTGCGCTGGAGCCGGGTCCTGAAGCCTCCTTGGAAGCCAAGGTCTCATACGCGCTGGGGACATTGCGGACGGATATGCAGGTGACCCATCTTGTGGACAAGCCGATTACCGCAACGCTGGAAATACCCCTTGATTTGTCTCTGAGTCCTTTCCGTTTTCTGATGATCCCTTCGGGAGCCGTGCAAGGACACATTGCGGGCGAGGCGGATATGGCCGTCTTGCCGGATTTACTGTCTCTGGCGGATCAAAAACTCGCTGGCCGTCTGGCCGCACAATTCACTATTTCAGGTACAGTGGAACAACCCGTCGTGTCCGGGGCCTTGACCGTAGAGAAGGGATCGTACGATCACTTGGAATTCGGAACCGTGCTGCGCGATCTCCATTTCCGCATCGAGGCCAATGGAGATAAATTGCGCGTATCGGATGGCCGGTTTACTGATGGCGGCAGCGGTAGGGGAATTATCGGTGGACAAATCCAAATGCTGCCGGATTTTCCCTTTTCTCTTGAAATCATCCTAAAGCAGGCCACCTTGGTGCGCCGCGACGATGTCACCGCCACGATATCTGGCTCGGTGGTGGTATCGGGCAATCCCCGCCAGCCTGTGATTACGGGTTCGCTGACCGTGGATCCAGCCGAAGTCCGCATTGATGAACCCTTGCCCGTGGAAATCCGCCATATGGAGATTATTACGATAGAGGAGCCGAATCCGGGATCACCTCCCCCACCTCCCCCCGCCTTCCTCTCTCCCGGGATTCAGGCCGATCTCGGACTGCAATTGGATTTTCCCAACCGCTTGTTTGTTCGCGGGCGCGGCCTCGATTCCGAATGGCAAGGCAATTTGACCATCAAAGGTCCTCTTCAGAAACCAGTCATCCAGGGTCAATTTTCTATTGTCCGGGGCAATTTTCAGTTTTTCGGCAACCGCTTGAATCTGCCGTCCGGAACCGTGGCGCTTACCGGCGCGTACCCGCCGGATCCCTTTCTGAACCTGACCGCGGAAACCACGAAGAAGAACACCTCCTTCATCTTGGGGATCACCGGTCCGGCCTCGTCTCCGGAATTCATCTTGCGATCGAATCCGCCGTTGCCCTCCGATGAAGTGTTGTCATATTTGTTGTTCGGCCGCCGGATTCACGAGATCACGCCGCTGCAGGCGATCCAATTCGCGCAGGCGGCCAATACGTTGCGGGGCGGCCGGGGGGTATTCGATATGATGGGCAAAACCCGCAGCCTGTTGGGGCTGGCGCAGTTGGAATTGCGGCAAAGCGACGAGGAAGGATTAACCAATACCATGGTGGGGATTGGAAAATACCTCACGGATGACATCTACGTTGATTTTCAGCGCGGATTCCAGAACGACTCCAGCCGGGTAATGGTGGAGATCCAATTAACCCCGAACATCGCCATCGAAAGCGAGATGAGCCTCAACGCGGCCAGTGGCATCGGCATCGTGTGGAAATTAGATTTTTAATGGTTCTCTTTAGTTCCTCAAACTGTTGATCGGCGCGGGGATATGCCCCCCATGTTCAACGAATGCTTGGCTGCCATCCGGACAGGCCACTTGTGTGATACGGGACGATCCGAAGAGCCCGCCGAAATCCACGAAGTCGCCCGCCTTTTTGCCGGGCACGGGAATGACGCGCACCGCGGTGGTTTTATTGTTGAAGACGCCAATGGCCGCCTCATCGAGGATGAGGCCGCTGAGAGTAGCTGGGCTGGTATCGCCAGGGAGGGCGATCATGTCGAGGCCTACGGAACAGACCGCGGTCATGGCCTCGAGTTTTTCCACGGTCAGCCAGCCGTTCGCGGCGGCTTCGGCCAGGGCGTGATCTTCCATCACGGGAATGAACGCGCCGGACAACCCTCCCACGGAAGATGAGGCGAAGATCCCGCCTTTCTTGACGGCATCATTGAGCAGGGCCACGGCGGCGGTAGTCCCTGGCGCGCCGATTTTGGCGATCCCCATGGCCTGGTAAATTTCGCCGACACTATCGCCGACCTTAGGCGTGGGCGCAAGCGAGAGATCCACCACGCCGAAACTGACCTTCAGCGTGGCAGCGACTTCGCGGCCGATCAGCTCACCCGTGCGGGTGACCCGGAAAGCAGTGTGTTTGACCACCTCGGCAATCTCGTCGAGTGTCACTCGTGCGTGCGACTTGACCAAAGTCTCCACGGCCCGTTTGACCACACCCGGCCCGCTGACTCCGACGTTGATTACGCACGACTCCTCGCCGGAACCCAAAAACGCCCCGGCCATGAAGGGATTGTTCTCGGGGATGTTCGTGAAGATCACCAGCTTGGCGCAGCCGAATCCGTCCCGGGCGCGGGTGGCCTCGGCGGTCTGGAGAATCATCTCACTGACCAGCCGGACGGCGTCCACGTTGATCCCGGCCTTGGTGCTGCCGATATTGATGGAGGAACAAAGGCGCTGGGTTTGGCTCAGCACCTCCGGCAGGGAACGGATGAGGATTTCTTCCCCCCCGGTCATTCCCCGTTGCACGAGCGCGGTCCAACCACCGATGAGATCCACGTTCACGTCGGCAGCCGCGCGGTCGAGCGCGCGGGCAATGGGCAAGGCGGCAACCGGTTTATGGCCTTCCAGCAGCCGGCTGGCGGGAGAAACCGCCAGGCGCTTATTCACGATGGGCAGTCCGTACTTGGTGGTCAGACGGTCACATAACGAGACCAAATCCTTGGCGTAGGAATAGATCTTCTTATACACCGCCAATGACGATTTGGCGATGTCCGGATTGTGGCATTCGTCGATATTGATGCCCATGGTTACGGTCCGGACATCGAGGTTGCCTTCTTCCAACATACGGACGGTGTTGAGAATGTCATCTATTTTTCGCATGGTTCCATTTTGAACAACTGCCGGATGCAAAATATGTCGTTGGCCGCGCGGAACAAAAATTCATGCTGCAAGGTCGCCACCAGGCCGATAGAGGACACCAAAAACTGCAACTCCTTCTGCAATTGCTTGATGTCGGTATCCGCGGGAACGGAGAGTTCACCGATGTGCGTCACTTCGTCTCCCTGGATCGTGAAATAATAATCTTCGATGTTGATGCGGCTGTCGGCCAGATAACCAGTTACCAATTTCAGGATGCCGGGACGGTCCTTGCCGGTGAGGGTAAGGATGTACCGCTCGCATCGGGCGTCCCGCGCCGGTGGCAGGGTATCCACGTAGGGCCGGATCACCACGGATACTTCGCCAGGCGCGAAATTATTCAAGATCGCCTCCCGGATTTGTTCTTGCGAACCCCCGTCGTTGAAGGAGACCGTCAGGATCACGGTGAAATAGCCGTGAATGACCGTTTGGCTCATGCCGTCGATGTTTCCGCCCAGATCCGACACGGCGGACGTGATGGCCTTGAGGATCCCAATCCGGTCGGGCGCCAAGACCGAGAGAACCCATCGCGCGGGTGTAGAAGTGGAAGAACGGGAGGGCGTATCCTGCATGGGAATGACCAGAACGGATGTTTCGATTGGATCATTTGTGATGGTGGATATTCTGGTCTACCCACTCGTCAGAATCAATGCTTCGAGACGGCTGGCCGAAACGGGATCCAAACATTAGGATCCATTGGTATTTGGATCCATTGGTATAAGGCGGATGGGTACACGCGGCGTTCCCCTTCATCCAATGGCTGGGCGAAACGCCTGCCGACGGATTTAGGACCTCTTGTATTTCCCCATCAGCTGGCCTTGGGCGAGGATATGGCCTCGCATGGCCTTCTCCACCTGGGGTTTCGTCGCGCCGGGTTGGAGGTCCAGTTTGGTGTCCAGGGCATACAGTTTGAAATAATACCGGTGGGTTCCGCCGGGAGGGCATGGACCACCGTATCCCAACTTGCGGAAATCGTTCGTCCCCTGCGCGGCCCCATTGTTTAAGGTTTTGCCGGGAGGCACGTGCTCCGGCAAACCAGTTTCGGTGGGAGGCAGATTGAACAACACCCAGTGCACCCAGGTTCCCGCCGGGGCGTCGGGATCATCCGAAATCAACACCAGGCTCTTGGTCTCCGGCGGGACCGGCCCCCATTGCAAGGGCGGCGAGACATTCTCCCCGTCGCAGGTATATTTTTTGGGGATCATCGCTCCTTCCTGAAATGCGGAACTGGTAACGGAAATTGTCGTCATGGGCGCGCCTCCTTCGTGTTGGGATTCCACCGGGGGGATGAATTCGGATTCCGGCTGACAAGCCAGGCTCATCATCCCCACCAGACTCAACAGCCAATACCGGCGAGTGATTGCGATCACGATTGACAAACTCCTCCGGTTTCCCAATGGAACCCGGCAACCCGTGATTCGTTTGCCGAGAAAGGATGAAAAATAGTTCCTTCCAGGGTTTCCCTCATCCTGACCCTCTCTCCATGAAAGAGAGAATGGTTTCGTGTCCTTCAATCGTACTCATGCCATAAAAAAACAGGATCCTTCTTCATCCGTCTTCGGACCAGGAATCATTTCTTCATATCCAATTATATCAGGATTTCATTCCCTTACTCCTTCTCCCGCTGTTTCATTTCGTTGATGTACTGATACAACCGTTGCAACGCGTCCGCGGCCAGTTCGTCCCGGATGGCGGGTGGAAGTTGGGGGTATGCGCAAGCCTCCAGATCGGTGAGGGCCTCGTCGAGTGGCCCTGGCTCTTCCTGGCACCCGGTGTCGAACCGCTGCAGATGCCGCAATTCATGCGCCAGCGCCGCCCGCCAACGCATAGACGAATTGGGATCGGTTCCCTCTCCCGGATTGATATCCGCTCCCACGTAAATGACTCCCTCCGCTTCATCCAGCCGGCACCGGCTGCCGGAAGAGCAGTCGATCACCAGCCGCTCCGGATCGCCGCCCAGTTCGTGCCACCATGCCTTGATTTTTTCCGCCTGTTCTTCAGGAATCGGCTCATACGCCCGTTTCCCAGGGAATAGTCCACGTATCGGAACCCGCATGATCATTCCTTTCTGGATAATTGTTCGTGCGGGCAACACCCGCTTCTTGTACAATAGGATTATTATGAAGAAACAATTGCTATGGCTGATTTTCAGCCTTCCGGTTCTATATTATGGCATCGGGTTGGGCCTGGCGGGAAAATCGGATCCGTCCGGTCCGGATGCGGCAATGGAGGGTGAGCCTGTGCCTTTATATACGTACAAAATCATCCACCGTTATCCACACGATCCCGGCGCGTTTACGCAAGGTTTGGAATACGAGGATGGATTTTTGTATGAGAGCACAGGGCTTTACAGGTATTCCACACTCCGCAAGGTCGAGCTGGAAACAGGGGAAGTAGTGAAAATTCTCCGCCTGCCCGATGAATATTTCGGAGAAGGAATCACGATCTTCAATGGACAAATCTATCAATTGACCTGGCTGTCGAAACGCGGCTTCGTGTACGACCTCGGCACGTTCGCGCTGCGGCGCGAATTCCAGTATCCCACCGAAGGCTGGGGAATCACCCACGACGGCCAACGGCTCATCATGAGCGACGGCTCTTCCACCCTCTATTTCCGGGATCCGGAGACGTTCGAGGAAACCGGCCGCGTGACCGTGCGCGACGCCACCAGCCCCATCGCCCGCCTCAACGAGTTGGAATACGTCCGCGGCGAGATCTTCGCCAACATTTGGGAAACCGATTTCATCATCCGAATCTCGCCGGAGAACGGAAAGGTAACCGGTTGGATCGATCTGAACGGCCTGCTTCCCCCCGAAGACCTGGACGATACGGTGGATGTGCTCAACGGCATCGCCTATGATGAGGCCAACGGCCGCCTGTTCGTAACCGGAAAATTCTGGCCGGCCTTATTCGAAATCGAACTGGTTCCCGTTCAATCCCGCGTCTCCGGCTGGGAGCGGACCCGGTGAAGTCCATGTTTATTTCCCCGTAACTATTTACCCGAATGCAGAACTTCCTCAGGGCTTAATTCGGGGTATGAGCGGGGTACGCGTATGGATGGGAGCGTTAAACCATTCCCTCTCCCTCTGGGAGAGGGTCAGGGTGAGGGAAACCCTGAAGGGCGAAATGCATCCTCTCTCTGCAAGCGAGTAAATAGTTGCGTTTCTGTTCAGGAATCAGGTTCGCTCCAGAGTAACATGCAACCGTATGCCAAGTGCTTGAATGACTTTCAGCACCGTCGCGAATTCCGGATTGCCTTCGGGAGACAAGGCTTCACAAAGACTTTCACGTCCAAGGCCCGTTTCGCGTGAGATTTGTGCCATCCCCTTGGCGCGGGCGATATCACCTAAGGCAGCGGTCACCAGGGCGGAATCTCCTTCATCCAATGCCGCTTCGAGGTATGCCGCCATGTCCTCCTCGGTTTCCAGGTGCCGCACAATATCCCATGGCCGGGTATGATTTTTCACCACGATTCTCACTCCTTTAGTTTTCTTGCAAGATCCAGGGCGATCTTGATATCGCGATCTTGCGTATGCTTATCCCCGCCAGCCAGCAGAATCGCTAAATTCGGTCCCCATTGTGCATAATAGATCCGATAGCCTGAACCATGGTCGATCCGTAATTCGGAGACACCCTCTTCCACCGGTTTGACGTCTCCCGGATTGCCCAACGACAAACGGCGAATACGAGCATTGATACGAGCGCGAGCTATCCGGTCCGACAAGCTGTTGAACCAATGAAAATATACATCAGTCTGTCGAATCTCGATCATAAGTATATTCTAAATAATATGACAGCTTTAAATATATAATTTAATAATATGATTTATTTCATTTTTTATATTGAATTTAATAATAATATAAGCTCATCCGGGAAGTGCGTACATAATGAGGAAAAATCGATTCCATTCACTCCGGGATGAGGGCGGACACCAAGGTCCGCCCCTACAAAAATACCCTCACCCTCGCCCTCTCCCAGAGGGAGAGGGAATTTTGGGGGCGGTTTTCATCGATCATTTCGAAGAGATGCGAACCGGCGATCTGAAAAAAAGTACGCCCATGCCGGATGAACCATAATATAATATCACCAAAATCATCTTGAGGATGTCACCTCTATCTTAGTATCAGAACTCAAAGTAGGCTCACTTCCTCCACAGCTCGATCGGCCGTTGCACCCCTTGCGGGCGGAAGGGCAGGTTGATCTTGCACCCCGTTCCCGCCGAGTGGTAGCCGGCGTAGAGGGCTTCCATCACTACGCGGCCGTCCTCGCCGGTGGCCTGGGGTTCCTCCTTGCCCCGGACGCAGCGGGCGAAATGCCGCATCTCCTGGGGGAATCCGTAATTCCACAGTTCCTCGTACACCGGGTAGCTCCACCCTTGCGTGCTGGGCGCTTTCTCGACCGCGTAGCCGTAACCGTATTCGCTGTAGGTCTCCAGGGCGTTGCCCATGTGCAGGTTCGCGTAGGTCACACCGCCCTCGCCATAGACTTCCACCCGGTCGTCCATTCCCCCGCGCCGCGCCCAGCTGTTTTCCACCAGACCCACCGCACCGTTCTCGAATTCCAGGATGCAGAAGCTGTTGTCCTCGCCCCGGGTTTTGTCCACATGCACATAGGTTCCCATCTGGCAGAGAACGCTTCGGATCGCCGGCCGGCCCAAAAACCAGTAGCAAAACGCGATCCCGTGGCAGCCCATGTCCATGAACACCCCGCCGCCCGATTTCTCCACGTCCCAAAACCAAGGCGAATGCGGCCCGAAATGCTTCTCGCTCTGCTTGACCAGGTACACCTTGCCAAAGGCCCCTTGATCGGCCATCTCCTTGGCTTTGACGTATTTGGGTGTGAAAAAGAGTTCCTCCGCGTACAACAGCAGCACGCCCTGTTTCCGGCAGACCTCGATCATCTCGTCCGCCTCGTCCAGGGTCATGCACAGTGGCTTTTCGCACACGACATGCTTGCCCGCCCGGGCGATGTCGCCTGTCATGCGCGCGTGCAGGTAGTTTGGCGCGGCGATGGTCACCATCTCGATGTCCGGTTCCTGTAGCATCTCCCGGTAATCGTGGAACACCCTCGGGATTTGATACCGTTCCGCCAGCGTTTCCGGATGGCCGGGCGTAGGAGAAGCTACGGCCACCACTTCCGCTTCCTCGGGCATGATTTGAAACGAGGCGGCATGGATATCCGCCTCGAAACCCGATCCGATGATCCCTACCTTGACTTTGCCTGGATTGCTCATTGCGCCTCCCCATGGATGAGTAATGATCATTCATTCTACTCAAGAACAACCGGTCAACATTCAATCCTTGGCTATGTAATGCGGGATAGACCTGGGATCGAGTCCCATGGTCTGCACTTGTTCCAGCAACTTGGCATAATCCTCCGAATCCACGGCGTTGGAAAGCAGAAACTCGGCTTTGAGCTCCGGAGTGTAGAGTTCAATGGCCGTGCGGATCAGCACGCCATCCTCATGTTCTTCCGCAATGACCAGGCTGCCTTCCCGCAAGCCAAATCGTTTTCGCAACGCCGCCGGTATGATCAACATGCCTCGCTAGCCGATTTTACATGTTTCTTGAATCATGAGATTGAACCTTTTTTGGATTCATCCACTAAGTGCGTATCTGCTGGTGAAAAAGGCATTCCATTCACTCGATGATTCGGGCGGACACCAAGGTCCGCCCCTACAAAAATCCCCTCACCCTAGCCCTCTCCCCGAGGGAGAGGGGATTAGGGGGTTGATCTCCCCAGCCAGCCCGATTGAAGAGCGGCCGGACACGCTTGATAAAAAGTACGCACTTACCGGATGAATCCTTTTTTGTATCGTTCTCCAGATCCCTCACATGTCGTACAGCGTGTCGTCGTAGTTCCAGCCTCCTCCGCCGCCCATGCCGCCGGGACCTTCCTCCATATCGCCAAACAAGGGCCCCATCTCCTCCTCGACTTTTTCCGGATCCTCGCCGCTTTCCAGGCGCCGGATGGCCTCGCGCATCTCCGGTCCCAGGTCCATGCCGGTGGTTTCCGTCAACCGGCGCATGAAGGCCCCCATCTGCCGTGGATCATTCTCATCCAGGCTATCCACCTCACTCATCATGCGCATCATCTCCCGCTCGGCATAGGCCTGCTGTTCGGGGCTCATCTTGGCGAAGGGATCAAAATCCCCGCCGCCCAGGTCCGGTTCTCCTCCCGGCCCTTCCTCCGGTTCGCTATTCTTTCCGGAATCGGACGAAGCCTGCTTCTTCCCGATCGCGAAGGCGGAGACCAGCTTCCTCATCCGGTCCGGTTTTCCACAATGAGGACAATCGGGAATCTTGGTTTCTCCAATCCGTTGGGTCCAAAATTGATACACTGTCCGGCAATCCGAGCACGCGTATTCGTAAATCGGCATGATCCAGAATCCATTCCTCCCTACTTCGTCTATTCTGATTCAAGAACCAGCCGCTTTTTGCCTGATTCTTCCCTTTCATCATATCACTGGATTGCGGCTCTCTCCAGAATGAAAAACAGGGCGCGTTCCAGGCCTTGATTTATCCCTTCGGCGATTTTTTCCGTGCGAGATGGTTCCGTTTATCAGATTTTTTCCGTATCCTTCTCTGTAAATCCCTGTTACCGGGAATTTACGAACTATCATGATGGACGAAATAGAACTGCGAGAAAAAATCCAGAAGATCGAAGCCCTCTTCGCCCGCGCGGGAACCGAAGAGGCGAACGCCTGGCCGCCGAACAAGCGCTGGAACGGATCAAACGGCGGTTGCAGTCCACATTCCAAAATGAAAAACCGGCCGAAATGAGATTCCGTCTGCAAAACCGGTGGTCGCAACAATTGTTTGTCGCGCTATGCCGCCGTTATTCCTTGAGACCCTACCGGTATGCGGGCCAGCGCTATACCACGGTGATGGTCAGAGTTCCCCAATCATTCGTTGACAACGTCCTGTGGCCGGAATTCATCGAATTGGACGATCTCCTGCGATCCTACCTCAATTCCGTTACCGAACGAATTATCCATGAAGAAGTTTTTGGTCACACGGAAGAGGTGGAGGAAGTTCCCGAACCGCTTCAACTCCCTTCCTGAATCCGGTGCGGAGGGCAATCCATCGTCAAGCAAAATCACCGAGCCCTATTTTCCATAAAAAACCCCCCGTGAGGCAGCGGGAGGTTTTTTTCCGTGATCGGGACTGCTGAGGAATCCCAATTAGGTGGAATCCCAATTAGGTGCTGCGGCGGGAACGCGGAAAGATCCGGCTTCTCTTGATTTGGGCTGGACCTTCCTCTCCGCCGGTGTCGAGGCTCACGTGCCGCTTGCCTTTACTTATTCCTCCGGTGATGTATTCCAAGAACGGCTGCCATTTGAGCACATTCACCGTGTGATTATACGCCTTGCGCAAGACGGACAGCCATTCGCTTCCCGTGGTCAGAGAGAACAGGAAGAGGGCGAGAATCACGAACCAAAACAGGATCCATTCATAATCCATCATGGCTTTTACCTCCTCTGCCTCATTCATCCCTCTCGGTTGAATTATATCATACAATGTTGGGTGGAGAAAAAGATTTCGTTCCCCTTGCGGAGGGAGTGGATGAGCTTCTTCCGCACTGGTCCAGGTTTTGATAAAGAAAGGAGAGGAAGGTCATGCGCGCACCGCTGAACACTACATGCCGGACGTGTGGCCGGCCTTTACCGGAAGGGATCAAAACCCCTACGTTTCCCTTCTGCAGCAAACGGTGTAAGATGATCGATCTGGGACGCTGGTTTACAGGAGAACACCGCATCAGTGAGCCTCTCATATTGGAAAACAAAGATAATCCGCCTGAAACCCGGAATGACCCGGAATGACTGGTGGATTTGTACTGTTTCCGGACTTGGTCTGGCCCTCGCGTATCCACCTTGGAATGTGTATCCACTAACCGGTGCCGCCCTGGTTCCCCTCTTCTCCGGTTTGCGGGTAGGCCATCCCGGGAAGAATGCGAGGCTTGGTTTTATCACGGGATTGATTTTTTATGTTGCTTTGTTGTATTGGCTCGGCCACGTGACGATTGTGGGAACCGTACTGCTGGCCGCGGTCCTGGCCGGTATTCTGGCGCTAGTGGCCGTCCTCATCGGCGAATGCAAGCGATTTCGGATGTGGATTCCCATCGCCGCGCTGATCTGGGCCGGTGTGGAATATCTCCGTTCACTCGGCCCATTCTCGTTTGCCTGGGGATATCTGGGGCATGGGCTGTACCCGGCGCGGGAAATGATCCAACTCGCCTATTGGGCAGGCGTGCCGGGGCTTTCCTTTATCCTGGCAGGATTCAATGCTTCACTGGTGGCGGTGTGGGAGCATTTCCACCATGTCTGGCGGCCGGCCTCTCCGTCTTCCTTACCCCGGGACCGCCTGATTTGCGATGGAATTGCCCTCCTACTTTTCACGGGAATTTTAGCCGGTGACTGGTTTTATGGTAAATCAGTGATGCTTCAGCAACAGGCAACCGCCGAATCCTCCATGCCTTGCCGTATTGCTGTAATTCAGGGGAACTATGAACAAAACCGGAAGATTACGGCATCCATTGAAGAGACCTTGGCGGATTACCTGGATTGGTCCCGGCAGGCATTGGCCGAGTCGCCTGACTTGATCGTATGGCCCGAAAGCACGATTACGTATCCGATCAATTTCTGGCCCGAAGGTGTTGCCGATATTCAAAAGTTTGTCGATCAGTCGAATGTTGAAATATTAACAGGTGCGGTTGGCGGATATTTCGACTCCCGCGGTTCTCTCACCTATTTGAATCAAGCCATTTTGTTCACCCCGGGTAAATTGGTGGATTGTACCGGTTCGGAAGTGGACCTGAGCGGGCTTCCCTCATACAGCAAAATGCACCTGGTCCCTTTCGGCGAATGGGTTCCCTGGGGAGAGCATTGGCCGTTTTCGATGATCGAAACCCTCATCGAAGAAGCCGGGGCGGGGATTTTCAAACGAGGCGGCCGGCAGACTTTGTTCATTACGCGTGGCGGGGCGCGCTTCGCGGTGGCGGTATGTTTTGAATCCACCTTGGCCTGGATGTGGCGGCAGGCCAAAAACCAAGGCGCGGACTTCATTATCACCATCACCAACGATGCCTGGTACAAACGGTCGGCAGGCTTGGAGCAGCATTTTGTTCAATCCGTTTTCCGGGCGGTGGAAAACCGGATTCCCGTTGTCCGCGCGGCCAACACCGGCATCTCGGGATTCATAGGCCCCACAGGAGAGATCCAACGGCTCCTGCCCCCTCACCAAGCCGGCTATCTCGTCCATGAATTGCGCATCGCGCGGAAATGATGGGATGGAAACCATTGGAATGCAGGACCAGTGGCAGGAACATACCTGGCAGCAAGGGCGTATAGAGGCCTCTAGAAAGAAGCGAGACACACTTGTCCGGGCCGGAAGACGTGTCTATACTTTTTCCATGACTCTTGAGTATTGTTGTGGGAATACCCTGCTCGGAGAGGATCTATTGGATACGCCTCTTATTCGTACGTTACGGATGGACGCATTGGGGGAGGATCCACGGTCTTCAAGGTCCGGCGCCCCACGCAATGGGATGTATCGAGCACCCTCCCTTTCCACCTTGTCCCGCCCGGCGGACTCCGGTTACAAAGTCAAGATTCCAGCCATTTCAAAGATATCCAATATTTGTGTTCACACTGGGGATTCAGGTATCCTGTCCCGGTTATGAACCCAGGGGAGAAACCATCCATGGAGAAAATAGGACTCTCGGATGATCGTCAACAAAGCGCCAAGTTCCAGAAACTCATCGAGCTAGGCGAACGCAACGGCCGGCTGACGTACGACGACGTGAATCGGATGATCAACGATGAATCCATGAGTGTCGAGGAACTGGATGACATGTTTATCGTCCTGAACGATCTCGACATTCCCGTCGTGGAAGAATACACCACACTGCCTGATTCCGCGCCGGACAAAAGCCTGCCAATGGCGGAGGAAGAGGAAGAGCCGGATAGCGAAGAGGCGGTTCTCGAAGCCGAGCGGACCCGCGTGGATGATCCGGTGAGGCTTTATTTGCGGGAAATGGGGCGTGTTCCGTTGCTGAACCGGGACCAGGAGATCGAGCTGGCCAAAAAAATTGAGTCGGGGCGTTTTAAAGTATGCCGGGCTTTGGCCCTGAGCAATACCGCCTTGAAAGAGATCGCCCGGCTCGTGGAAAAACTGGAGCAAAATCACTTGCGGGTGGAGGATGTCATCCAAAATTTCGACTTAAAGGAAAATTTCGACGAAAAAGACCGTCAAAAAATCATTCGTGACCTCCGGCACAAACTTACTCAATTGGAACAAGAATTCGCGGAAGTCCAAAAACTGGAAAAACGCGTCACCAAAAAGAACCGGCCGAAACTGATTGGCAAGAAGGTTCATCTAGGCAACTTGCTGATCTCGATGAAAATCGACCACGAGGTGATCGGCCGGATCGGCAAGAAAATCCTCACGATCCATCAGCGGATCTACGACGCCAAAAAAGACATCCAGGCCGTGGAGAAAGAACTGAAACTCCGCTCCCGCAATGTCAAAGATCTTTACAAAAAGTTGCGTTACACCAGCTTCGGCAAAAGCGAACTGGAAAAACGCACCGGCAAATCCCGTGACGAATTGATCCAATATTGCAAACGCCTGATCCGCGCCCAGGACCGCTTGTCCAAATGTGAGAAAGAGTTGGAGGACAAGCCGGACAAGCTGGAAAAGATCGTGGAAATGATTAAGGAGGGCGAGAACATCGCCCACTTGGCCAAGATGGACGTGGTGAAAGCCAACCTCCGCCTGGTGGTGTCGATCGCCAAGAACTACACCAACCGGGGATTGCAGTTCCTGGATCTGATCCAGGAGGGCAACATCGGCCTCATGCGGGCGGTCGACAAATTCGAATACCGGCGCGGCTACAAATTCAGCACCTACGCCACCTGGTGGATCCGCCAGGCGGTCACGCGGGCCATCGCCGATCAGGCGCGCACCATCCGCATCCCCGTGCACATGATCGAGACCATCAACAAGATGACCCGCATCTCCCGCCGCCTGGTGCAAGAACTGGGCCGGGAGCCGACCCCCGACGAAATCGCCTTCCATATCTCCATGCCGGTAGAGAAAGTGCGCGGCGTGTTCAAGATCGCCCAGCAACCTATCTCCCTGGAAACCCCGGTGGGTGAGGAAGGCGACACCCATTTCGGGGATTTTATCGAGGACAAATCCGTCACCTCCCCTTCGCACAGCACGTCTGACCATATCATGAACGAGCAGATCGAAACGGTCCTTAAGACGCTGACCGAACGCGAGGAGACCGTGTTGCGCCTGCGGTTCGGCATTGGTGACGGTTACGAGCGGACTCTGGAAGAAGTCGGCAACCGTTTCGGCGTGACCCGCGAACGCGTGCGGCAGATCGAAACCAAAGCGTTACGCAAATTGCGCCACCCCATCCGCAGCCGGAAACTGCGGGATTTTGTGGATTGAGGATTCGCTCTTTCAAGAAATGAAAGGGGCTTATCAAACGTCCCGAAAGTCACTAGTCCGAGACGTTTTTTTGGTTCATCTGGGAATTGCGCACTTTTCTTCCGAAAAACGCTGGCGGTCTTAATCAGACTGGTTCGAGAAATCAACCCCAAATCCCCTCTCCCTCCGGGAGAGGATTAGGGTGAGGGGTTTTTTTGTAGGGGCGGACTTTGGGAGGCGGACCTTGGTGTCCGCCCACATCCCGGAGTGAAGGAAATCGATTTTACCTCATTATGTACGCACTTCTCGGATGAACCTTGTTTTTCATCATTGCGTGATGAACTGACCCCATCCTGAAATTCAATCCGGAATGGAATCAAAAAGATTCTCGATTCCAAAGTAAAATCTCGATTTTGGCGGGGTATATTTTGTTATGCAATTCTCTAAAATAAAAACTCATGAATGGATTTTCAGCATGTATTTTCCGATGTATTGATCAATACTCAATTGGCAGATAGGGAAAAGAATGGCTACAAATATTTCCGGCACCACCCGGGTGTGCGCGGTGATCGGGGATCCGGTTGAGCATTCCCTGTCCCCCCGCATGCATAACGCCGCATTCCAGGCCCTGGGGCTTGACTATGTGTATGTGGCCTTTCACGTCAAGGACGTGCCAAAAGCCGTGGAAGGATTGGTCGGCTTCGGTATCCGCGGCCTGTCGGTGACCATTCCCCATAAAGTGTCGATCATGCCTTATCTGGACGAGATCACGCCCCTGGCCCGGCGGATCGGCGCGGTGAACACGGTCATCAATGAGAACGGCCGCCTCATCGGGACCAATACCGACGGCGTGGGAGCGTTGCGCGCCCTGGAAAGCGTGGAAACAGTGGACGGCCGGACCATCGCCTTGCTCGGTGTGGGCGGCGCGGCGCGGGGCGTGGCCTTCACTCTGGCCAGCGAGCGGAAACCTAAGCGGATTTACCTGCTCCACCGCCGCGAAGACCAAGAGATGGCGCGCTCCATGCTCTCCGATCTGGTCTCCCATAGTTCCGTCCCGGTGACGACGGCCGAGTTGGCGCCCGATGATACACGGGAGATTTTCAAGGAAGCCGATTTCATCATCCACACCACGCCGGTGGGGATGTCGCCCAAGGTGGATGAATGCTTGGTGGAGGAAGCCTGGTTTTCTGAACGCCACATCGTCTTTGATTTGATCTACAATCCTGCCAAAACCCAGTTGCTCCAGCGGGCGGAACGGCGGTTCGCGCGGATACTCAACGGCGTGCCGATGTTCGTGAATCAAGGAGCGGAGCAGTTCCGGCTGTGGACCGGCCAGGAACCGCCGGTGGAGATCATGCGCCAGGCGGTGGAAAGCGGATTGGGATATACATGAACCTGGTGCTCATCGGATACCGGGCCACGGGCAAAAGCACGATCGCTGATCTGCTGCATCGGCGGCTGGCGATGCCTGTGTACCACATGGACAGCTTGTTGGAAGAGCGGTTCGGCGAGCGGATCGCGGATTTCGTCGCCAAACACGGATGGGACGCGTTCCGGGACTCGGAAGAATCTCTGGTTAAGGAATTGGCTCTGCTAGACCAAGTGATTATCGACACCGGCGGGGGCGTGGTCACCCGCGAGGCCAATGTGCAAGCCTTGCGGCGGAACGGATTCCTCGTTTGGCTGCGGTCGGATCCGGAAAAAATCGCCGAACGGATTTCTTGGAACACCGACCGGCCATCACTGACCGGCGCGAAGTCCGCCGTGGAAGAAGTGATGGATGTCTTGCGGATTCGCGAACCGCTCTACGAAGCCGCCGCGGATTTTCAACTGGTGACCGACGATTATTCTTTGTCCCGATGCGCGGAGATCATTCTGGAGGCCTGGAGAGATTGGAATGAAGCCCTGGAAACTCCTTGAAACCAACTATCATTATGTTAAAATCCATCCAGTTGAAGTGGTAGTGTTGCCGGTGGGGGCCACCGAACCGCACAACCTCCATCTGCCCTACGGCTCCGATGCGATCACAACCGAGCGGATCGGGGATCTGATTTGCGAACGGGCCCACGCCCTGGGCGCCAAAGTGGCTCTCCTGCCTGGCATCCCCTTCGGCGTGGATAGCAATCTGCTGGGGTTCCCCATGACTGTGTCGCTTAATCCCTCCACCCTCGACCGGGTCATCGGCGACGTGATCCACTCCATGGAGGCCCACGGCATCCGGAAGATGGTTTTGCTTAATGGCCATGGCGGGAACAACCTGAAGAACACGCTGCGGGAATATTTCGGAAAAACCGGCATGTTTCTTAGTTTGGTGGAATGGTGGAAAGTCGCGGCCGACCGGTACGCGGAGATCATCGAACACTCAAACGGCGATCATGCCGACGAAATGGAAACCAGCGTGGTGATGTATCTCTTTCCCGAACTGGTGGATCTGGCACTGGCGGATGACGGTGCCGTGAAAGCCTCGCGCTTCGAGGCCATCAACCGGGGATGGGTTCAGGTGACGCGGCCGTGGCACATCGTTACCACCAACGCGGGTGTCGGTTACCCCAAAAAAGCGTCCCCCGAAAAAGGCAAGAAAATCATCGATATCGTAGTGGAGCGGATCGGGCAATACCTGAAAGAATTATCGGACGCGGAAATCAACGAGACGTTTCCCTACTGATTCCCTCCCGGTTCGTTTGGCATCCCCCTATCATTAGAAATCCACATACATGCCAGGAATCCTGGAGGGATTAAATAAATATGAAGAGCCGGGAATGACAATCCACGGAACCATTCAAACGATGACAACCCCGCTGGGTCGAATAGAACATTCAATCCCTTTGAGATTGAAATGCCTTGCATAAGATGCCGCAGGCTGCCGCCTGCGGCAATTCACATACATCCCCTGCGGGAATAGGATTTATATACTATCCAAGGCCACTCAATCCCGCGCCACCTCCCATGAAACCGGCAGCCTCTCATTTCTGGTCTCCCTCTCCCCTTGGGCAACTCTCAGTACACAGCCGGAGATGTATATAATTCTACCGGAAAGCAGCCGTCTCGAGTACGAATAAATGACCTGATCTTATTGCCAATTCCGAACTCCAGGAAGCGATTTCCGCCTGGTGCCAGCAGCAAGGGAAGGGGAAGTGGTGTTGGGTCTCATGGACGACACAGAGATGAATTATCAACCCCATTCTGGGCGGTTGTCGCAAGACGGCCCGTATCTGGGGCCGGTGGGCAACGGCCGCGACCGCGGTTTTTTCCTGCACGTCGTTCTGGCGGTGACGTGGCGGCCGGATTTTCCTTGGGTTTTCCGGCGATCCAGAGGTGGAGCCCGGAAGTGGGAGCCGGACGGGGTGCGGGACTACAAGGGCCTGCCGTGGAAGAGAAGATTGGACCGTTT